>Ga0102593_1000125_pt1 | contig 202018 bp, 237 predicted proteins | sample AraplaCol_mMS_r2_2_FD_76862 | JGI IMG/M metagenome (GOLD analysis project Ga0102593, IMG submission 76862) | Arabidopsis root microbial communities from North Carolina, USA - plate scrape MF_Col_mMS_r2 (SPADES assembly) (version 2) | ecosystem: Host-associated > Plants > Roots > Endosphere...
TTCCTTTTTTCTTTTTTAATTTTTAATTTTTTAATTTCCAATTTTCCTTTGGTCTTTGGTAATTTTTCCCCAAGCCCACTTTTTTTTTTGTCTCTTACAGGAGATACAGGAGATATCCCAGTTGCCACACCAAAAAAGTCTGCCCTTGCCCTTCCACGCTTCTTCGAGCCCCACCAGCATGCAGCTCACAGTACGGGGAGATGGTTCCTGCGCGCCAGCGATGATGTAGCATGGCAGTTGGTATACATATGAGTATTACTTACTGTAGTACCTAATCGTATACTCTCGACTATTCGTATTGAGCAATACAGAACTATTCTACAGTATAGTAAAACAATGAGTACATCCATGGATAAAGTACATGACAATTGTATCTGTTGATCTCTCCGTACAACCACAGGGTTTCATTATGGTGGAGTGTGATGACTATTGTGTGTCGAGTTGGTGGCCGATGATGATGACTATGAGGCATTTTGTGCTGGCTAAACCGCTTCAGGGCTCTGCTGTCCCCCAACAGGGTAATGACCCTAAGCAAAAGCCTGAGCCCTTGTCGTGCCCTCGTTAGACTTCGGTTCCAAGGATTGATGCCGTCAATGCACTATTTACAATATACGGGATATTCACAAAGTAATTAATTTCATTGTCATACTCCTCAAAATACTCCAAATCGTCTCAATTATGAGTATCTTCTTATTAATATACCGCCAAGGACATAGTCCTTTTACCACCACTACACTATTGTGCTCTGTACTGGCATGTACGCCCGGGGAGATGAAAGCGGAACTCCGTATTAGTACAGTATGGCTCCCATGTCACATTACCGTAATATTACCAAATGAAATGGGTCTCCCCAGCATATTCGACGGTATTATCCGGGTAATGTCCCAAAGCGGCCAAGTCGTACCTGTGCCTGAACCCTCTTTCTTTCAACGCGAATTTTCCAATCTAGCCTTGGCCCAACTCGGCATTGACTAAATCACTTTTGTATCTCTACCGAGTGTCCACCACACTAGTCTTAACCAGTGATAAGTCAAACTATTCAAACAATTGCCTTTGACTCGAACGCGACTGAAATTCAAAATAAGTAATCACATACAAATCACCTCTGATAAACGCGCTCTGCGCGCGAACTTCACCTTGCTGGTTTCTCTCCAATCCTTGGCACACCGGAGATCCTCGCATATACTGGCCCACCGCGACTCTGAGAATGCTTGGTCTCTTCGATGGTCATCATTTCCCTTGCTCCCCCTCCCCCATGCGGACGGATCTGACGTAAATCAGAGCTTGGCCTTGGTCATCAGCTCCTTCTACGTACATCCATTTGTAAATAGTTAGTCAGTAGTATTGGGGAAGTATCAAGTCGGGTCTCTCCGGGTGGATCCAATGTTGTATGTACAGTACACGATAACTACGGGGTAACTCACTCACTACTGTTATACAGTAGTCAGTCCAAGTAACGACAAGATGTACAGAACATCTTGACTCAGGACCCTCATGTACGATTTGGGTATGTACTGCACCGAACACATCATCTCCCCCACACAGCGGTTGCTGTCTTGGCTCCATCTTTATGTACTGTATGTACATATTGACGGTCGATCAGTCCTGGTACATCCAGCAATGCCCAGCAATTGCTGATTCCCATTGCATTTTACGGTAAGTATGCCAAGGATAGAGAGGCAGCACTGTTTATCCTGCCTGCCAAGCGACTGAGCCTTGCTACTATTCTCAGATTGACAGCTAGGGATTGACATTCTTGGCAGTCTACACTTACGAAGACCCTAGTACACACCATTTGTATGTACATATTGAACTTAACATTTTCGTCATACTCAGGGCGAAAGTCGCGTGGATGTGAATCACCACGCTATCTCCGACCTGCGGTGAAACGTAAACGTCAGATCCCTCACCTCTACGGAAATTTCCCACCGGCATTTGGGCAGCAGCATTACATAGTAGTACTGTCGCGTGGGTATCGCCAGTACCTACAATGTACACCCGATGAAGACTGCGCTCGCCGATATGGAGACGGAGTATTCAGCGGTTAGGACGGGACACTCATAGATTGATCTCAATGGCTAGCTGACCGGGGCCACCCACGCTGGGGCTGGATGTAAGAGGAGCGGTCAGCCGCGATCACAATACCGGTTCGAGTAGTGATCCATCAGGCGGTAGATGCCCGGCAGTCAAGCTACAAATCTTTTATGACTCAAGTTATATTTGGGTAGTGATTCAGGACTTCATGTACTCCTTACAGTAGGGCTCTCATCCTGTCTGTGAACACCGATCTATTCCAAACCTTGATCCTTAGGCGTTAGCATCGTGACAAGCTTCATGAATCCGAGGAGATCACCCCCACACTGCATCTGTACGAGCAGGCATGTTCCCTGTAATCCCCGTCCCCCATCGCCCCCAAGCTCCTTCAGTGTAGTCTGCCGATTCGCCCACGAACCGGTCAACGTGACGAGCACAACTCCGTTGTAAATGGGGCGAAGCTTGTTGTTAACGAAACGGCACTGCAGCTGGGGTATGCCAGTCAACTGTACCATGCTCTGACTCTATAGAGAGGCATTTTTTTCTTGTTCTCTTACGATATCGCACATGCAATGCATTCAATGCTACGGCGTACAGTACATCGGAGTCATATTACGGATCTTTGCGATTTGCCCTGCCCAGCTAGCGCTCAAAAAATGGGTTTCAGGAAGGAGGGAGGGAATTGAAGGACAGTGGTAGACGAGAGCCCGATGGCCCACGGCACTAAACAGAACTCCAGAATTGAAATCACTTTATTGGAGACGGGGACGTGTTCGAGCCGCCGGGCTCGTACCAGTGAGTTGACCTCGAGGATATGATCTCCGAGGAGCCAAGCTGTCAAGAAATGAACCCCCACGAAGGGCGCTAAGAACACGAAGTGCATTATATTAGTTAGTTGTTTATATCATACGAGAATAGTATGGTTATGTCTCTCATATCTGTGGAACTTTTATGCAACCACTGCCAGTCGCATGCTCGTTTCACCTTCTAGCTTTAGTATGAACAATTTGAATAGATCGATATTCCTGATGTTTCCAGGGCTGCCCCCGATCTTTTTTCCCCAAAATACGTAGATTCGGAACAATTCCTCGTACTACGTCCTAAAAGACCATCCCTCGCAGTAGCACTAAGTAATCTTTACTCAATGAATTGCTCTCCAGAAAATGGCATTACTTGATAGTCCGCTCAGCCAAGCAACCCCTCATCATTGGAGACGCATCTCCAAATCCTTCGTATCGTTTCCTCCGTCAGCCAACCCAGCATCGCGAAGAATCGGGACGAGCAAACAACTAATATAGCGTGTTGGGCTCGTGGCACCAAACGAGAGGTGCTGGCGGGGACACTTCGTCCCGCCAAAACCCAAGAATACAATAAGGTGTGAACTGTGCAGGTGGAGTCTTGCCTAAATCGACAACGGCACAGTGTCTAGCGGTTGACCGGAGTACACAACCGGGGGAAAGTGGGGAGGTTTGAAATTCCTCAAATTGGGGAAGAAGAGGAGAGGAGCGGGATGGACGGCGCAGTAGCGTGCAGCTTTGGCGTCTCCGGCGCTGCACGCTCACTATGAGGCATTTTAAAGCATCTCCACTAGGGAAAACTCCAGCGATTCGAAATGGTTCGAAGAGGAAGTTCATTCACATTTCTACATAGTATGGTTCGATCGAAGACCTCCTGACTCGTGATGTATAGATACAATGGTTTGTGGTAAACATGAACTACTCAAATATCTCCTAGATTGTGGTACCAAAGTACGGAGTAGCACAGATTGATTTATACGTGCATATGTACGTATTGGCACTAAAGTACAACTATACCCTTTCTGTTTCTACCATGATCACCGGTTATTTGTGGTTATCCGCCGGTCACGATCTTATCATGAAAACGATGTGTTGACAAAATTGTTCACAAATCTTCACTGTTTGAACTTGGTCCGTGCTTCCCTCGAATTTGAGTGTAGACACCAAAAGAGGAAATCTTGAAAGAGAACAGTATGGTTCATATCGGGTGTTACAGTCGGGCCAACGAATGCTGACCAACCCGTCCGGTGGTACACTCAACAAGATCTACCGGGCACGCCGTCGCCGAAAAGCCATTCTTCTAGGGAAATCTAAAATATTCCTCTTCTAATGATCAACTGCAGTGTTTCACATTGGTGTACATAAACCAAGATGAAGCCATTGGGCTCGGTTGGTAATCGGATCGGAAGATATCCCGTACATACGTGTCTAGCAGCCCTAAATATACATAGTACTCATCATGGATGTACATGGAATAGCCCGGGATACCGTGACCCGATCGACTCGCCGGATCTTCGAACTCTGTCAATGTCAGTTCATACATACATAGTTAGTATATGTATCTTCTGACCTGAATATGAGAACCCGACCAAGTCAATCATCTCCCAGTTTACCGACCAGACACACGAGAACAAAACAGCTGCGTCGCCCTCGCAGGATACTTCTGAGATACCGACGAAGGATTGGAAATCAAAACTCTAAGGGTCTGCTATCCTATGCGCATACCTTCAGCCTGCCGCCAAGAACACCTCTACGAAAATGATCATGCTCTTGTAACGCAGCGTCTCGCAAGATCATCAAACCACCGCGGCAGTGCACATAGAAAAGCTGGCTGACGCCCGAAGATGCACGGGCTGGGCGCTATTCCGCGACGCTTGGCGATGATGTCTGATATTCCAGACTGCCAAGACCTGGGCATCTCCTCCCTTCAGAATGCACCCGGTGCAACTCCCGCACTGTACAGCTTTCGAACGTGGATGCCGTGAATACGAACAAGACAAGGGGGAGGACATCTCCAGACGTACCCCGTACGGGGTACTCCATACGGCAGAATATAGAAGATCCACTTTCCCAGTGATACCCCTTTTCAGGTCTGGATCTTGGCCTGGTCAGAAGAAGGTTTCAGGGGAAACAGATATAAATCCTCTCTCTGACAATTCGAGGATCTCGTGGAGGAGATTCCTCCTCATAAGTCTGGGCGCCAAGAAGACTCTATCTCCGGACATTGATAGGACGGTGGATAGGAGGACAAGGAATTTCTCAAGGATAATCCTGGCGACATTGCAAACTGCGCCAAGGGCGATCATGGTCGATCATGGTGACCAGAAAAGTGCAGAAAGGGAGTCTTGGCAGTTGTGCGTCTTGTATTGATCTGTTTGTGGACCGCCAAGCCATCGTGCTGAAGCAACGCCGCATTCTGCTGTTAGGGGGGAGATCTACGGAGTCGTATGTACTCCGTACAGACTATGTGAGTACGGGATAAGAGTGGCAGTGTTATTTACACAGGTCTTGGGAGCTTGTAGATCATTGTCTTGGCTGTTTGTGATTTGACTCGGTCCGGTCCGATCTAGCGATTTCATGATGATACTTGTTTGCGTTTGCGTACTCCCGGTAGGCACCGATATAACAACAGCACCGCGACAAACTAATGCCAGCAAGCACCCGACTACGCCTCCTTCATCAACTTCAATTCCAATTGCACTGATTTTACTATCTCAGGTACTCAAGCTCAACTATTTTGCTGCCTTCTGGTCATACTACTAATAATAGCTAATTATTATTCGATATATCCTATGCCTGGACATGCACCGACAACCTTGTCACTCGCAGATCCAATTCTGAATGATGAATATATCTACATAGATAACTCTGAACCCTGAAAGATATCCAATGAGGATTATGCTACCTAGCATAAGCCTACCTAGCATAAGCCTCATTGGATATCTTTCAGTAGGTATAGTGCTATTAGCCAACTCAGCCACCCGCGATCGTTACCTGCACGTTGCATTGATGAATGCCTCTATGTATTACAATACACACTCATTAATTTGAGTTGATAGAAATGCAAGATCAAACCTGTTGCCTACAACACTTTTAGTCGAAGTTTACACAATGACAAAAATAGTACAAATAGTTATATGAACATGGAGTCCTCTGTCCTCCGGTATGTACATGCCATGTACATGCTCCCAAGTCAATAGCTACTGTACTGTAGGTAGTTCCCGAATCTTGATTTCCCCAATATCAGTGATAATCACGATCGGCAAGCGGCCAGTGGACATGCCAGTGGTTGGCCACCGCGACAAGTCATCGGGCCACACCCGTGCGAGATTAGCTTGCCAATGACAGGTCTGTATCCCCGTAGCACATTCACAATATTTTACCTCCCACGGAAAAGTGTACTCTGCCCTATTGATAGAAAGCAACCCTTGGTGTCCACGAGAAACTGACTTGTACCCGTGCATTAGACAGGCCCGAGACCGATTTAAGGTCTATTGGCTCTTGGAAATGAGGAGACAGAGTTCACGCGTCGGTCATCCGCTGCTTGACGAGACATACAATATGGTAGTATTCATTTGATATTCTCGCCGCACGCTGACGGCATGGCTTGCGAAAGCTCGACCGCTCTAACCGCTCGCTGCACGAATAGTCTGAACACTGGATAATCCATGAATCTCCATGGTGAAAGAAATGTCGATAGAGGAAGGTGGATCGGGCGGTGATATCATACCAATCGTCGAAGGAAGAGCCACGTAGTGGCCACGCCACGGAACGACGGGCATGGGAGGCGTCACTCTATTTGATCCTCAACTGAAAACAATCAATGAGAGTAAATGGAAGTTGTTTCAGGTTCCACTGATATTCTTCCCTTTTACTATCCCCGTCCAGGGTGTAGTTATAGCCCCGGTACTTGTACGTAAATGCACTGTACTGTAGTGTCGGAGAAAAGGCTTCTCGAAACAAATGCCCGGCAGATGCCGATACTGTGATGCATATCACGAATCATTCATCTAAGCCATCCCGGGCGACATTTGTCCGAAAACCACTCATACATAGCTTGGGCCCTTGCGAAGCAACTGTAGGCACCTGCTATTTACGAGGTCGATGCACCATTCAGCGGTCTGCTGCTAACTAATATGTGCGTTTACTAATCGTTTCAATTCATCATCCATGATGTCATTTATGTACGAAAGGCCGATATGAAGACATCTCATGCGATTGCTTTTTTATTGTCATTTCGAATCATCCTAACTATCTCCATGAATGTGTCTATTTTGATACCTTGAGTGTGGGGGCTGGGATGTGCCTGAAACGGGGTTACCGACGTCATATTATTTTCCGACCTGCCATTTGGGTTCAACAGGAAGGGTTGAACAGATACATTCGTGTCGTTCTTTGATTAGAATGGACTTCATGAGTGGAGTGTGCATGAAACTGATGTAGATGTAGATGTAGGTGAAACTGATCGTGGCATCCATTTTGACATCATAATGCCTTCAAACATTCGGAGCAATAGAGATGTAGCAAAACAGGGCCCGGAATATTGCTCATTCTTTGGGCAAACGGTGTTTATGAGAAGTCTTAGAGCTGGCATCTCTACTATTCAGAAAAATTCTGAATACCAGGCATTCTAACATTATTCACGTGGGTTCAATTGGGCTCATATCCGGCGAATGCGTCAGCCATTCCGTAGTCTCAATCCTGTCCGTCTCAAACCAAACTCGAGTGTACTCTGATGTGTGAATCTGAGTATTATTATGCTGGAATATTATACCAGATACATAACGATGCTGAAGACGCTCTTCGAGTGCATGGCTTTGAGGTACAAACTCGTTAGCCAGGGCTAGTATCACACTTCGTGATAATAAGATCAGAACGATTTCTGATCAGTATAGCACCCCAAGCCATTTGTGTAATGTCTTTTCCGTACTATCGAAGAGTGGGAAGATCTGGTCGATGTACCTCTCAACTTGAGAGGTACATCGAAGATGGGTATTTCGATTTTGTTCCAGCACAATCGAAATACCCACCCTTGTTTCGTATTCGACCTTCGTTGTACTGAACATTTGTCCGTAACAGGAAGATGCTCCTGCGTATTAGAATTAGGCCAATTGCGCACAAACTGACATCGGCGTACTTGATTCTCGTGTCAATTTCTAGCCCAGGCCGGGGTCAATTTCGTTGAGGTCGATTCACAAAGCCATATCTTAGAGTCTGGACCTCTTTGGTAGTCCGAGTAGCAACTGCGTCTGTGCTATTGAGTCAACCTGATCAAGCCGGCTCTAATGTAGCTCTTATCATGTCTTGCCAATGGGAAGAGCGAAAAACCAGGAAAGGTATGAATACCTAGGGCTTTTGGTCTATATTTCCCAATATCATCACCTCTATAAGCAATATCAGCATGTTTCATTCTTCACACATAAACATTGTTTTGGAAGCCACTTACCGGAAATGAAAGCATAGGAGACCGTTCCTCCTAGACTCAGAGAGACAGAGGCAAGCTTTTCCAATATTGGATTCAGACTAGCCTAGAAAGGAAGGAATGGATCCCCAAGCCCTTAGTTCCAAAATACCACGACCGCCTGATTGTGGCAAGCGAAAGCTATGGAAGCTGGACATCGGTTTGGGCGTTCAAATTTCAACCCCCAGTCTGCCGGAAAGTCACTATTCCAATATCCTGCAAACATGGACGCTGAATGCTGCCTTTTGTCCGCTGAGTCTTGTTTGAGGTGGCGGTGTTCTCCCTGCTTCTGCTTACCCTTTGATTCAACGGGTGCTACAGTATTTCCTTGGAAGAGACTCATTGGCCGCGATATTTTAAGCGTCGTCGCCAAGTTGCGCCATCACTCACTCTCCGACGGAGAAACCATGCTTATGACGACGGTCGTACTGATCCTTTATGAAAATCGTGGCGAAAGCTAGAGACTGCTCGGCGTCCAGTCTCTCGACCGAGATGACTTGTGACAGCATATTCCATGGTTGACGAAATTCGATACCAAACAGCAACTTAAATGGTGAATGACCGGTAGAGGTATTTAATGCTGAATTGATATCTGTCTGAAAATGCGGAAAGCTTTATCCTATTTATTTTGACATTGCAAAGGCAGTGGGGATGTCCAGGAAGAAGTTACCAATATCCTGGACAAGTTGGGTATTGGGCGATTCTTGAGTACAAACAGACAGTTACGACCGAAGTGCCCACCACAAGGCAACTACGATAGTTAATTTGTAGCTTTAATGACTATCAGCAGACTTAACCAGATCAAAAATGGACTGGATGTTTCTTCAATGATATGTCAGAAGAAGGGAATAGCTACATATTCCAAATTCCGCATCGTAGATAAAAGCCCTAGTTCGAGTTGTTTGTGCATATTGTCAACTTTAGAGCCTTGAGAAGCAACAAGAAAATCTTGGATCCTGCGGTGCGCATTGTCAGGTACCTTATCTCATATCAGTGGCTGACCGCAGAATTGATTTAAGGAATGACTGATAATAACGTTGAGTAAAGCCAAGCTACATGATATCCTCGAGTAGGTAACTAACCTTATAGATCGAGTTGTAGTGGAGCCGCATACAATGCCGGTTGATTGCAGGTAAGTTGAGTACTGCCTGCGTATTTTACAGAATGACTCCTCAACTCCAGGGCCTCTCACGTGTTTATATCCTAAACGGGAAGTGATATTCCGGGTCCGAACAGATGGGATTCCGGGGGTTTGATGATCTTCTTGCCATTTTCTGCTACTGTGATATTCGATCAGAAACGCTTTCGTCATGCCTGGTGCTCCATTCAGGTCTCGCGGCTGCAATACATGCAGGAAGCGAAAGGTAAAAGTAAGTTATAGGTGAAGCAGCGACGCCATTACAGAGTAAAGCAAACCTAACATGTCGATCGTAGTGTGATCTTCAACGACCTGAATGTGCTCGGTGTCTGCGCGGTGGCCATCACTGTCAAGGTTATGGTCGAGGTGCCAAGTTCGTTCATACGTTTAGTGACTCGAATGGTGGCTCGCCAGTTTGGGAAATCGAAAAGACGCCCCCCAACAATTCAAGCAATCCGCCATCGCCACGAGACAATGTTTCTACAATATCCGTCATCAATGTGAATGCCCAGATTCGGTCTCAGCTGTTCTCAATATTTATAGACTCTTATATCCCTTCTTCGACCCCAAGACAGATCTCTTTTCGTTGCCAAAGATCCTCAAAGTTGATTGAATCTTTTCCGTCCTTGATGGATACCCCAAAGAGCCAATTGCTAGATAGAGCGGTTACGGCTCTCGCGACTGTATTTGTAGGAAAAAGGTTCGATGATAAAAACATGCTCAATAACGGAGTAAGAGTTTACAACCAAGCCATCCGCACCTTTGCTCAATTAATATCGCGCTGTGAACTTCCGGTTAAAGAGGTTCTCTGTGCCAACCTTATATTCCAATTATATGAAGTGAGCTTCCTCTACGATGCACGTTGGCGGCTGAAATACATGCAGCAGATGACTTACATCTACAGATCATCAACTGCACTTCCGGTTTCTCTGGTTGGATGGCGCACATGGAGGGTGCCAATGCTGTTCTTGCTCAACATCATCAGAGCCTAGTCGGAGATGAGATTTCCAAGATGCTACTACGCCACCTGAAATTGGCGAATGTGAGTACGAAATCTCTTATCTATTGAACTCAAACTCACATTTTACAAAACAGATATTTCATGCAATCGGAAAATCTAGATCCGCTCTTGCCTCATGCCCGATATGGCAAATGTTAACACCCCTCCAAGAGGACAATGACCTAACAGATGAGATCATCAACATTTTGATGCATTGTACCGCTCTCATAGAGCTCATGGAAGATGCATGTTCCGAGTCTGATGTTCATAGGTTGAAAAGGCTTTGCTGGAATCTAGAGCGCGAGACGGCGTCATGGTACCAACATTTAAAATCGGTGTTCGGAGTTCCACTTTATACAAACATACCAGATGACACTGAAATTCATTCTCGCGGGAGAAGTAAACAGATTTTCCCTGAACGATACAATTTTATATCCCTGGAGGTTGCCGAGGCACATTCACTTTACTGGGCCGCTAAGCTTATCATTTACTTTCTCTCTTCTGAACTCGAGATCATAGGGAAATCCTTCACTCCACATGAAGCTTTCTTTACCGAGAGATCATCATATAATAGCAAAGGAGGCTTTGAGGGAGGCGATAGTTATATGAAGAATGCCGAATTCTACGCTGATCAGATCTGCCGCGGCGTTGCCTACTTGATACAACCAGAGATGCATATACTCGGGGGTGAGAATCTGCTCTTTCCGGTATCTATGGCTGCGCAATTCTTCCACCAGAACGGGCTTCATGATAAATATCAATGGTGCCAAGAGGTCTTTATTGAGCTGGAGTCCATTGGGCTAGGTCTCTCCCATGTTTTGCAGGGGACCCCATGGTCCAAATATCGATCCGGCGAAGCCAATGCATTATAATACATACAAGAGAATTGAAACATGAAGACGAAATCTGATGCAATCTTGCCCACCGGCAAAACTCATACAGTGGGATGATAATAGTACTTGGGCCCATTTGCTTTACCAACCCGGAGGACCGCCACCGGGGGGACCTGGAGGGCCGGGTGGTCCATCATCACCGCAACAATCCCTACAGCAGCACTCGCAGCACTCGCAGCACTCAAAGCAGCAGAGACCAGCACAGCTACCCAGAAAAGAAAGTTAACGACGATGCTTTGATTTTTCTCGGCAACTCGTACTCACATTCCACAGCAGATACCCTCGCCTGCGCCTCCACCACGCATATGAACATCCATAAACTGAGGGGACTCCTGTGATAGAAACCAGTTACCTCTCCATCCAACTCAAAAGAAAATAGGAATCTTGATTGCATACGGGCTGTTCAATAACAGTCTTGTTCATTTCGAGTAGACTACTGGGCTGTTGCATAGTGACAGTATTGGCGTTCCACTTGTTCTCGACAGGGGGCTCTTGGGCGGGTTGAAACCAACTTTTGACTATTTCGAACATGGTGCTTATATGGTGATCTCTGATAAATGAATTGTTGAAAAGGAACAAAACAAAAGTAGGCTGGGAGGCATCGAAGGATTTAAGTCGACACAAAAGGTCTTCTGCAACACAACTGGGACTATAGATAGATTCTGGAACATGCAGTCCCTACGATGCGTTTCGGGCACCAAAATCCAATAACTCAATAATGCAATTCATAGTTCAACTCAAGCCGATTACTATTAAGCCATGCGTAAGTCTATCTCCGGGGCCGCGTCATTCGGCGCCATCTTCTACTCGGAGTGGGTCCGTTAAGAATCATTAGCGTTGATTTTGAGGTTTGTAGGGCTGTGCAGGATTTGCCGCTAGAAATTGCTTGCGCAGTCTTTGCAACGAGCACTGAATTCTATACAATGATCTTGATTAAACTATTGTAATGCAGTGAGTCTAGATAATGATGATTTTGATGCCAAGGGGTGTTGTGGTGAGATTAAGAAATAACGTGGCGACAAACCCTAATTCCGCATCAGCCACAGCCGTAGATCTACAGTATAAAACAGCCCTACGCGGGCGTCTCTGTTCGCCTCGTCCCACATCTCTGACAAATGTCAGAGATTCCTAGGCAACCAAATATTCCGCTGCGCTCAGCGAACATAGCAAAACCTTGGCATGATGGAGAGCCTTGGTACTCTAGTTTTATGCCAGATTGAATACGCAATTGAAGGAACGTATTCAAATACCACTGGCAAAGCCACGACGATGAGCCATTAAGTGGGTATTCTTAACCCGAGGATATCCCGGTCTTCTGTACTACTTAAGATCTGCGAATGTCTCCTCGACTGTGAAGCCAATCATTCATTACTTCATATCTCAACATGGGTCTCTTCTCACACCATCAACACCACCATGATCACCCTAACGGACCTCCTCCAGGCGGCCCTTCGGGAGGTCACCATCATCACCAGCCTGGACCGGGTGGTCCACCTGGAGGCCCTGGTCACCATGGAGGCCCTGGATTCGGTGGACCACATCACCACGGCGGACCTGGAGAAGGTCCCGGATTTGGAGGACCTCAGGGTGGCCCCGGTGGCCCTGGATTTGGGGGTCCTGGTCATCATGGAGGCCCTGGAGGTCCCGGTGGCCCCGGTGGCCCCGGATTTGGCGGACCCCATCACGGCGGACCTGGAGGAAGTCCAGGGTTCGGAGGTCCTCAGGGAGGCCCAGGAGGCCCTGACGGTCCCGGTGGTCCTGTATGTATTGACCTCTCCCGAACAAACTGAGGACTTGCTAACATGATTCGCTATAGCGTTGGTAAATGAATTCAAGCCGACAGTCCACGCATGAACAAGTTAAATTGGCCGGGCATCCCAATTTGAATTGGATTCCAAGAATAGCCAGATTGATTTCGGCTTTGTTTTTCTCTTCCCCTCTTTGCAGTCATATTTGACTCATGCCGCTCTATGCTTTGTACAATGTTGTCGTTTACGCACTTATACCAGCAATCCAACCTCTCGTCCTTGCTACGCAACAAACTGAGGTACTTTAAGGTAGAGTATAGTGAGAATGAAGATCAGGAATCGTACTAGCATGTTATGTTCATCACCATGCAGAAACTTACAAGATATCATTTTCTTTTTGCTGTCGTGAAGGGATGGAGTGTATCAATTCACAATCAAGGTGCTAGGGAAGAAAAAACAAAAGAGGGTATTTGTAAACAACGCAAAGCCCACATGAATGGCTCTCATCGCCAGGATGGATGCGTAAAATTTCATGAAGCAAAGTAACAGGAAAACCATGGCCATTCATGGGATCCAAGTAGTCAAAGAACGAATCCAGGGCTCTCACAACGACGATGGAAAGCAGTAAAGGCGAGACTTGGGTAGCATCAGAGTTGCCCTTGGGCCGGGTTCTAGCTCTGTGACTCAGTATTGCGTTACTGTGTATAACGCAGTGTTTTGCGCTGCTCGCGAGCCTTGATATTTCGCCACCAACGAGTGATGACCTGGCTTGCCCAGATAAGCTCGTTTCTAGCTCGAATAGCAGCAGCACAGTCTACAGCAAGGGTATGAGCCTTGGCACGTCGTAAGGCATTTCGCCTGTCGAGATGAGCTCGCCATGCATGTTGCAGGACTGAGGCTGCTCGCGCAGATTTTGATGCAGAGAGTAATCTTGAGCAGAGGAAAGCAAGAGCTCCCAAAGTGAAATCCGCTTCGAGAACATGGGAGGATGACTTATGAGGACAAACAAGCTGAGCTGCTCATTGTTAGTGCGCGTCAAAGAATGAGCTTTATATGCGAAATCACTTACTAAAGTGAGAGCTGCATCCCAGCAGCTGCAGACGTGACTCCAAGGACCGGGACTTTCCAACATTTGTCGCATTATTTTGGATAGCACTCCTGGTAATATAGTGCTCGTACTCGTCCGCGATACTTTCGTAAATCTTCCCGTCGGCAAAGCTGGTTGTCATGTTGGTCACGACTTGACCTTTCAGTGCAGCTAATAACGAGGCCCACTGCTGAAGCATTCGAGTGTGTCCGTCGTCATTGTCGAGGTCACTACCAACGAACCATTCTTTGTCTTGGCATCTCTCATATCCGAGTAGCTTAACGCATTTGCGTTTCAGTCTTGCAATTTCTCGGCTTGTGTCCTCCCAGTCGACGAGTTCAGTGAAGCCCCATTTGCTGACAAGCGCCCACAGGAGAGCAACGGTCTTTTCGCGATAACCATCCACGATGTCCTCAGCCCGAATCTCACCCAGGAAGGAGTTAGAGCTCGCTATTGAACTCAATGCAGAAAGAGCAATCTGTGCATTGTAGACCTTTGCAGCTCTGCTTTCACACGGGTATTTCAAATGCTTCGACAAGGGAAAACCAGTCTCATCGCCAATGGTAGACAGAGCTTCCCCTGTCTGCAATGTGACTTCGGTCCGATCTTCGTTATCAGATCGTTGTTGCGGGGAAAAGAAAAGGGCTTCCACAATTCGTGTCAATCGAACACCATCTCTAAGGTCCACAGCAAGGTTTTTGATCTGATAGTCATATTCTTGCAGTCTGTGCTGCTCGGATATTAAGTGGCATCCAAGATGACTTAAAGTCTTGGATATGTCTCCACAGGAAGGTAACAGCACACGGGCGAGAGCCTGGAGAACCTCGGCGGAGGATTTGAAAGACGAGTCGCGAAGAAATAGCGGTTGGGAGTTTGTATTGGAGTTCTGAGTTGTTCGATCAAGTAGGGCAACAAATAATATGCTTCGAAGCACTGTTCGACGGTAGCATTTTGCTTGCACCTCTGTTGTGTCCCTTTTAGATTCGAACAAATCGGGGTCCATATCTTCGTTGCGAAGAAGAAACGATTCCAAAAAGCGTTCCAATTTGCGAATAGTGTTCCTAAGATCCTTCGACATGTTACCATCTGGCTTATTGATGTCAAACTCGACGAAATCTGGATCGTTAGATACCCTCCGCCCAATGATAGTCTCTGCAGCAGAAACGAGAACACGGATATCGTATGATTGCACCCAGATGTCTAGAAACTTGCGTCGAAGCCCAATGTCTTGCCTGAGACGACTATACCGGGAAACAAGCTCCTTTGGAATGCTTAAAGTTCCACATGCAAGAGATGCCTGGAGGCGCTTATGAAGCTGCACAAAGAATTCGGTATGATACAGCTCAAGCATTTCGAGCCGAAGAATACTCAGCCTGCATGGAGTTGAGTCTCCAATCGTACTTTCGAGCAGGGAGTTCGCCAACTGCGTGATTACAGTTTCCTGGTGAAGCAGCCAATTGTCATCATACAGAGAAGGCTTCGTGGTATTCTCCATCAATCTTGGATATTGATGGTTGAGATTTCTTGATCCGGATGCAAGACTACCAGGTCCCTGGGTACGAATTGACTTGGAATGATCGGAACGATTCAAGAGGGCAGACGTGCGACGATCCAAAGATGCCGAGCTCTTGATTGCTATCTTAGCCAGAGCAGAGCCAGACACCTCGCGGGAAGAGGATGAGCATGACGCCTGTGCATTCCCTTGCTTCTCTTCAAGAGCACTGCGAGGTCGAGAATTCTGGGATTGAAGTCGTGTCGAAGACTGGCTGACTTTGGCAGTGCTTGATCGCTGATTGTCATTATGCCGGGCCAGTTTTGAGGCAGGTGTAGTACTAGTCCGGTTGGACTTCGACAGGGGCACAGACTGGAGAGAATGTTTTTTCTCGATTCCAATCAATGTGCCGGGAGGGATATTCTCCTTGCCACCATTCTTACCAGCTATGTCGACTCGTGTCACGGCTTCCTGTGCAATCTTCGTACTTGGCCGTAAGGGAGCTTTCCTAGCAGATGTCATCATAGACTTTCGAGCTTGACGTTTTGCAATTCGATCTTCCAATGTGTTGACTTGGGTATCTCTAATTGCCTCGGGTTGCACTGCTTGCTGCTTTTTCAGTGGGCTAAAAAGCCCCATAAAAACGCTGGCGACCGTGGTGTCATCTGGAGGTATGTACACAGTGTTCCGTCTCACGTTCCTTTTCAACGCATGTTCATGACTATCCTCGCGGGTCTGGCCATGATTGGACTGGGCAATAGCCACACTAGCGGGGTTTGTTTCAACTTGCCGCATTATAGGCGGAACTTCGATCTCAACTTTATCAGGATGAGAAGATGAGCTTGAAGCAAGAGTGACTTTCGGGCGGAATCGTTGGGCCGGTTGAGCTAATAATGAAGATTTGCGTTGTGAGGTTGGTTTTGCTAAAGTATTCGGTCTTCTTCGGTTTTCCAATTTAGCTTCGCCAACTGATTGTTCGACTGCGCCGTCATGTATTTGGAAATTGGAGCCGGGGCGATTAGCTCTCCGCGGACGAGACCCTGTTAAAACCGGTTCCCTGATCTCGGTGGTGAACTCGATCTGTGCTGTCGCTTCGAAGGCCGAATCACTCTCCAAGAAACTTTCAAATGCCTCGCTACCACTGCCCGAAGCCCGTGATCTCGATGGACATGGCGTGAAAACTTCTCCAAGAAGGCCAGACATGTTGACGCAATATTCGAAGACGAAAGTGTGGGGTTGGACTACTATGCAGACATAGATAAGATGAAGTACAAGACCTGTGGAGATGGAACCCAAGACTTGTCCTCTAGTCAACCCTTGCAGTTTATTGATCGTCGGGAGGAGCGGTGAGTCGAGTGGTTGTCATTGGAAATCCTAGACTGGTCGAGGAGAGATGGATATCCAACTTTAAGAGAGTCCAAGATAAAAGTGACACGCCAACACGTCCATTCATCCACGCGCAGCCCCGCGTGCCTCGTTGTGGCTGCTTGGTTTGATTGGATTCTGTTGATATTCGCCGTTGTCTAGGGCAACTAGGCTTATGTCATCATCTTGGGGGCATATCACGTGAGTGTTGTCTATTCATGTTAGCAGCCTCAGGCCAAACATCATGCCTCAGGCATTAGGCATCAGCAAAAGGAACTTTTGGGCCACTCTTCTTCTCCAGATTGCTAGCTCTTGCTATATACGGGCATATTAATAGCTGAACTATCAGGTTAAGCTTATATGGACATTGCTACAACATCAAGCAACGAGTTGCACCTTTCCATGCATTTTCGGTCTGCAATGGCTAGCCACCATTCACGTGATATAAACACACCTGCATACAACTAAATGGTCCCTCACGTCGGACTGCTCCATCATTTATATGAGCAATCTGCTAAGGCTATTCCCATTATCGATTGCTCATGAATTCATCAATTCAAAAACCAGCTACATATCTCCGAACATACACTATCTTCCAGTTGTGTACAGTACTAGATTTGATTAGGCTGGATCCACCGGGCAGTGCGAATTGCACTCTCGATGCAGGTACACCTATATAATACACCTCCATACTATACATACTGCAAGGCAGAATCCCTTCCTGCAAGTCACCAAATCATCAGCCCAGTTGATCATAATATTAGAATGTGGTCTGAGAGCTACAATTCAAGTCATCCTACCAATCATAGCTTTAGAAAATCCCCATATCGAAATACAATGAAGCCAACCATGACATCGTAAAAAGGAGACGAGTGGGTCTTTGCCCTAAATTAAACTCTCGTGACCTCTCCTTTCCCCAGACATTCAACGTGGCCGTCTGCTACATTCCTTGTCCGTTTCAACTGTCCATGACCTAATTCTTGGACTTCTTTGTGACTAGAGAGTGTTGACCTTGTTTGAGCATCTTGATGATGTGCCAATAGGCGCGCGCCTTGTTCTTCCGAGCCTTCCACACCTTCGAATCTCCCCCTCCCGATCACCAGATTCAACAACGCGCTTATTCTCCCCCTCCTCTCCATTCATCGCTCGCTCCGGAATGATCTACGGCCATGGAGTCCCTCGTATATGAAAACTCGCCTTTGGCCGACTACCTCCAAGGTTGGTCCCCGCTCCTGCCCATAAACTCGTCACAAAGGCTGACTCGGTGTCTTCAGGAGAGGGAGAGAATGAAGAGAGCTGGCCCGTGGACGAAGCAAACACAGAAGACGAACAAGATGTGGCGTCTTCCAATTTTGCCCCACGAGGGGCGTCGCGGTTTCAAGATCGAGTTCGGAATAAGCTACCAAAGCCTCTGGACCTGAAGAATACGCGCCAGGGAGTGGCTGTTGAGAAACTCTATAGCGCTTGCTCTGTACGACCCTTTGCTGCTCTTGCGTGAGTTCGCCTACGAAGTTAGCTAACGGAAAACTTTCATAGTCAGCACTCAATGCCCGCATTGGACGAGGGGACAACGAGAGATTCTTGGAGCAGTTCGGATACGTGATCGTCGCCTCTCAGTTATTGAACGAACACAGCGCACCCTCCTACACATCAGCTTCCGACGTTGCATCAGCATCCCAGCCCGCTGAACTACCTTCCCTATCGACAACCTTCGGTCTCCATGGTGCTATCGTTACGGCTGCGACTTCTTTTTCGATCGCTTGGCTATTACACTGGGGACGCTCCAAAACGGGATCCGGAATCAACACAAGGAGGGTCGGTGTCTTGCTCATTCTAGTCCCACTTCTCGGCGTCTTATTCTATGCTTTCGCCAAAAGACAGTGGTTGAAGTATCTCCGACACCAGGCCGTAGAGGCTGCTGGGACCTTTGTTGGGAACGCGCAAGGGTTTGACTCGGCAGCATCAGCCTCAGTAGTCTTCATACAGGAGGTTGAACTTGTTTCGAGAGGTTATAGAATGTAGGGGAATCTTAATCATCACACCAATTAGGACATATGCTGACGGTCTTGATAGAAGCACTCCCCTCCCGCCCATCAGTCGGCTGGAAGATCAGGTCCAGACGCGGCGTTGTTTGAGACTTCGCAGAGCTGTGTCAGAATGCTTCTGGTCGATGCTCGAACGCTATGTCAACTCGCAAAATACTCTTCGTCCCCTCACGGATGACGCCAATTTGGCAAAATATTATGACATTTACGACATTGCTTTAGATGATCTCGAAGCAATCGAGGCCAGCCTGTCGCATCGAAACATGGACGACCAATATTCATTGCGCTCGCTGCGTGACCTTTTTGGCAAATTATACACCATGCGAAAGAGCGTTTTATGCTGTCTGCTGGCACTCAGCGCCGATGGAGGGGGTTCCGATATTACAAGATGGAGTTCGGCCGTGGAAGAAATGCGTGAACTTGCTGCGGTTACAGGTTCAAGCATGACTAAAATGGCTAACATTCTGAACGAAGAAGATAGTGAGTGTTTTCTGTTTACCCCTTTGTACTCTCGTAATCTCGACCTCTAGCTAACCTTGTGCAGGGGATGCAATTCCTCCCTCCCCTCTACCCTCTGTATCTCCAAGCAAGGAGAATATGCGTACGCAATTTCGGAGACTCAACTCTTTATCACAGGGAGTTCGATCCTTACATGCAAAAATGCATATCATCTGCGAGGAGATGAACGGCACAATGGACCAGCCCGACCTCAACGATTTTGAGACCACGCTTCTCGCACAGTACGAAACCATTGGCAACGATCTCCGGGGACTGCTCCAAGAATGGGAGACAAACAAGCTTGCTATAATTAACAATCAAGATCGTCTGAGTGCTACTGATCGCTCACGACCTTCAAGCACGATGCTGCCAGTATCACCCACACCAAGTCTCGGGGGTACCACGGCAGTCGAAGGCAGTCCTACTGATGCCCTCAAAGCCTTGAATGGTGATCTGCGGCCAGACCTGACTCAAAGTCTTGATGACGAAGAAATCTTTGAGGCCGTCGTGCTTCCTGCTTCGAGGAATAAGAGAGCATCATTAACTCGAGATGAACGTCTGGCCCGTGTCCGAGAGGAGCGTGTCAGGCAAGCAGCGGCCCGTGAAAAAGTGGACGCCAACACAAATATGCTCAAAGAGCTGGAAATGGTTATCAAGCAGCGTCCTCGTAATAACCAGTCCAAACGGGTGACGAGCATATAAGCAGCCTCAACTTTCTTGTCGAGGATGGCTCTGCTTTCCATTCACCTTTTCTATTTCAACCCAAGACGTGGCTTTCAAACCCCCATCGGTTGGAATTGTAACGATACCCTTAATGACTATAGAAGGATCCGGCGAATACGGTGTTCTTAGGGATTCTATTCTTCTACTTTCCCTTTCTTGCTTCGCTCACGACCCATGGCTTACTTTCCCAAGGGTTCCATTTCGTTTGTACATTTACAGAGCTTGAGGCTCAAATTGTCTGCCATTCTCATTTTCAAAGCTCAGATATTGGGATTTGGCCTAATATACATAGTATGTATATTGTAACCTCTCTTCAGGATATACTTACCATCTCTTTCTATCTATTAAAATGAATCTCTTGAAGCCATGCCGGTAATAATATGCTTGAGCGAAGGCTGTGAGTATTTTTGTACGGGCACAACAAAGATTATTATTTATAGACCTATTCAGGAATAGGACAATTGTCCCAGCCATACAATAGATAGCTTTATGGTCTCGTAATAGAGTGCTTTAAATCTCTCTTAGGATTAGTAGCGAAGGATTGATGCCTGAAACAACTGGCGGTAATTCATTATTACCGCCCTCGGCAATTAGTGGGGGTGACGCGCTCGCGCGCGATCCCACTAACCCTCGGACGCGATTTGTCTTATATTCAGACCGCTGTCCTTTCTGCCTCTGCCAACAATTCTTCCACGATCATCTTCTACCTTTCATATACGTCAATTTGACGCGAACACCTCTTTCTCTATTCCTCAGCCTCTTCATACACTATTAAAACTCTTGACACATACCCCTCATCACCAGTGCGTCCAGAAAAACGTCTCCTAACCGTCTGCGAAGGCACAACTAACACAGCGAAAATACAGTGTTGGAAGCCCGTCTCGAGCAAGCCAGTCTGCTGAAGCGTGTAAGTTTTCCGTTGAATCCTCTCTCTTCTTTTTATGTCGAGCATCATCATTGACGCTTTCGTGACCAGGTTGTCGACGCGGTCAAGGACTTGGTCCAAGACTGCAACTTCGATTGCAATGACTCCGGTATCGCCCTTCAGGCCATGGACAACTCCCACGTTGCTCTGGTTTCTATGCTGCTCCGCGCCGAGGGCTTCTCTCCTTATCGCTGCGACCGCAACATCGCGCTTGGCATCAACCTGACTTCCTTGACCAAGGTCCTGCGTGCCGCCCAAAATGAAGATATCCTGACTCTCAAGGCCGAGGACTCTCCCGATGCTGTAAACCTTATGTTCGAGAGTGCTGAGACCGATCGTCTGAGCGAGTATGATATCAAGCTTATGGACATTGACCAAGAGCACTTGGCCATTCCTGAGACTGATTATGCTGCCTCTGTCGAGATGCCCTCTGCTGAGTTCCAGCGCATTTGCAGAGATCTGAATGCTCTGTCCGAGTCCGGTAAGTAATCATCTCTCTAATTAAACTGTCGCATGACAGGGAGGAGCTAATTTGCTTTGAATAGTCGTCATTGAGGCCAGCAAGGAGGGAGTTAAATTCTCCTGCCAGGGTGACATTGGTAACGGCTCTGTTACCGTTCGCCAGCACACAAACGTCGACAAGCCCGAGCAGAATGTCACCATTAACCTATCCGAACCCGTCGCTCTGACCTTCTCCCTTAAGTACCTTGTCAACTTCTGCAAGGCCTCCAACCTCTCCACCTCCGTAACGCTTCACCTCTCTCAGGAGGTTCCTCTGCTCGTTGAGTACGGCCTTGGTAGCGGTCACCTGCGTTTCTATCTGGCACCCAAGGTACGACCCCACACTCACCGACTCCCACGAACAATACTAACTCGAATATATAGATTGGTGACGAGGAATAAAGGACATGATCCGAGTAGGGAAATACCGAGACGAAGCCCCTATGATAATGGAAAACCTCTCACGGCGGCAATGAATTTTCTTTTTCTGCGATATGTCCCGGGAACAAAAGGGACGACATATTCTTTCCAATGTCTATTTCGAAATACATTTCGAGCGGTCTAATTTTTTTCAATTCTTACAGAGCTATTCATGTCCCTCTACATCTCAATTAAGTAAAAAAAAAAAAACCTTAAATTTAGCTCGGTCGTTACCTATTACGGCCACGATAAATCTATGAAGGCTGGAACCTTGCGCGTAGCCCCGACCTCATCAATCACCTAGCAAAACATATTGCTATGTCTAACCAAGACCCCAAATCAAGACCTAGCAAGGACATAGCCCGCAACCCCACAATTAGCAGAGTCGCCAAAAAATCCATTCTTTCCAGCCCCACCCAGCGCACAGCTAATGCACTGATAGAGATGGTAGGGAGAAAATGAAGAGAAAACTGACCTTGAAAAAAAAAAAGTGAAGCACCACCCCCACCAGAATGATCGGAATCGAATGATACCATCCTCTTCTTAACCAAGCCGAAACCCAGAAAAGAAGAGGAGTAAGGTATGCTGCGTATTGCACTAAAGTGTTTTCACACACAATCTCCGCACCGACTCTCCCAAGGGGAAAACCACCAGCACACCCCGAGGGGTGAAATTGGTGCCCCGATGTTTCTGATGCCAAGTGCAGGTGTGTCATGTAGGTCACACCAGGCCCTCACGGGCAGTACCGGCGTCTATTCTCCTAAAAGACTAGACGCGGGTTGGATGTTGAAGATTCCTCCGAATTTCTCATTTGCGAGTGGTCTCGGCGTGAGAAGGACTCACGATCCGAGGACAGGGAACATAGTCCTCTGCCGTGTGTAGCAAAGAAACGCAGCATTGGTGGGGGTGGTGCTTGAAGGAGAAGAAAGAAAAAAGAGAGCTGAGAGTCTGCTGTAGAAATTGTCGTGGTAGTCGATTAGACCGCCTTCTGTTTTTGATATTAGTTGCTGTTTACTGCCGGTGAGTCAGGGAAGATCTTAGTCACACTTAATGTGCTGGGATTTCTTTGCTCGAAATTTATACGAGATAAAACCTCAACTTTTTATGTAAATCATAGAATTACTGATTCTTGGGAAAAGGATTACCGATGGGGTCTTGTAGATTTAGTTGATGATGGTATTAAATTTACACTATGTTAATGGTTAAAGCCGGCTAGGCATCGAATACGAGATCTCTTCAAATGCACGAACTATGTATTGTCGACCTGCGATTTTCACTTTCTCTCCTGGAACCCTCCAAGAGCCAATGCCTTCCCCTTCAAACCCACGGGAAATAGAAGGTAGTGTGGCTCCATTGGCACCCACCACATATCGATCTTTCCACTCTGAACTCCATTCTTCCCGTCGAGCACTGACATCAGCCCCAGATTTGGTCACCGTCCATTTACCATTCGTGCCTTTATGTCGCTTATGAACTTGAGTCTGCTGGAGAGCGAGGTATGTCCCCCAAATGCGGCCCAGAAATACCTTGTTCAGGGTCACTTCACCCTCACTTAATTCTCCATCATCTGACTCTAGAACCCACGAGATGCCTTTCTTCGCACCCTCAGGTCCTGCGCGGAATGGAAGCTCTCTCCAAACTTCTTCATATTCCGTCATTGGCTCCCCTGGAATATCAGGTCGAGGCATTGATCCGGTTTCTAGATCATCGCCATTTGGGAGAGTGACGAAAGTACCACAGTCAGCACTTTCAAAGGCATCATGAGAATCAAGCTCATGGGTAAAGGAGACTCGAACTGGAGCCACGTTAGCTTTGTATCTATGAGAAGGTTCGAAGGATGAGATGAGTGTATCTGGATTAACGAACGAGGTTCCTGGCTTTCGATGAGTCGTTGACCCGCAATTGCCCAGTCTATGTTGCCGGTTGACTTTTCCATCCGCAAGTCAAGATACCATTCTCCAACAGACATGACAACTGTGTCTGTGGTCTCCTGAGCTGACTCTGGAAGCCATCGCAGGGAAATTCGCGTCGAGAATCGACATGCTGAGACAGGAGTACCAGGGCTTGCCATGTCTAGGGAAGATAACACAGGTGCTTCTTTGCCTGATTCAAAGAGGATTGTGCCGAGACTTTATCATGAGTTATCATAAACCAATGACTAACGGACTTTGTCGACTCAGACTATGATGCACTAGCCGCAGAAGACAAATCGGGTATGTGGAGGAGATGAGGGGGCCCCGCTTCGATTGCAGACTGTCGACTGATTTCGTCTCCGCCTCACTGGAACTTCCCCTCATAAATTCCGCTTTACTCATTCAACCAACAATGTACGGAAGATCGTCGCTGACAATTGGCAACCCCAATTCATCTTCATATTGTAGTAACAAGGATGAAGCACATTGGCAGGCTAACAGAAATCTGAATAGAACAGAGTCCACGGAGGCCTACATATAGCTCGACTGATGTATCGATCTATCAACATGACAACGCATTGAGCAATGCACCCCGGAATACAACCAACTTTACTCATGTTTCATTGCTTGGCTATTGGATATATCGGAAGTTTGAATATATCTCAAACAAAATTAGCCTTCATGGGAAGAGTTTCGCCAGGAATTGAATCTAAACTGGCGAAAATACGAGCTTGCATGTTTGTCCTTTGGGCCTCGCAGATATGATTTGATCGTCTAGTATCATCGATCCAGTCATATCTAGGGCAACAGTAGTTTCAAAGCGAGAGTAAACCTCTTTCAACAGAGTCTTCATTTCCACCAAGGCGAGACTGTCTCAAGTCAGAAAAGGATAAGCTCAGCGAATGGTATCTTTTACACTTACTTTTTCCCCGTACACCCTCTTCCTCCAACGGCAAAAGCAAAGAAGTTTCTATTTCGTTCAACGGTTCCCCTTGCATCAAGCCATCGATCCGGATTAAATCGATCTGGCTCTGGAAATACCTTCTCGTCACTGCGGTGAACAGTGTAAGGCTGGCAGCTGACAATGGTATGGGCTGGGATATAGTATCCATCAATAACGCGTCCACCTGGGGGTACGTATCTTGGTAGAGACATCGGAATTGGCGGAGAACAACGTAGTGCTTCTTTGACAACCGCATCAAGATAGACGAGACTGTCTAAGGGCGCATCTGCCGAGGCATTCCTTAATTCATGCTGCAGTCGCCGTTGAAAGTTCATGTTTTGAGGCTGTGAAAGTTCCCACATCAAAAAGCAAAGCCCATCTCCGGTGGTATCAATACCTGCAGCCATGTGATCTTTGCACTCTGCTGCAGCTTGCATGAGCTCCAAATTAGAGTCCTTTCGTTTGAGCTTCTCCAGCAAGCTGTGGTCGTCCAAATCGGTTTGACTAGCCATTTCGAGAACATATTGGTTTGCTTTGGGGGCACTTCGAGGATGAAGGCACTTTGGAAAATGCGGTTCCAATCTAGGAAGATAGTACGCCAGTAGGCTTTCTGTGGAAATTTAGAACATGCGTGAATTTTTTACTAAATTCTAAGTCATGAAGGTGACTGACTTACTTTGGAGGCTTTGGTGATATGTCAGCTCCTGCATGATCTCAAAGTCATTCTTCATGTTGAGGGATTTGAGCCCTCCGGGACTGAACATAAAGTGAGTCACGCAGTCTATCGCATAACAATGGAGCAATACCTTGGAAGATTAGCACAGAGCCATAGCTCAAGACAATAAGTGTACTAACGTAAATGTCCACGCTTTTTTGTCCCGCCACGGCACATTGCGCCACAAAAGTCATTGCTCGTTCATGAATGGCAGCCAATGGTTTCGTCTTCATGACATTAGTCATGGCATAGCGCTCAGCAAAAAGACGCTTTCTTCTACTATGCTATGAAAAGTTAGTATGTGTCTTCTGTTTGGCTACCAAAACCCAAATCACCTCATCTTTCAACAATGTGGAGAACATTGTTTTGATTTTGAATTGCTTGAATAATGAGTAAAACTCGGTCTTGTCATAGCCACTACCCCCCGAAGCATAAATCTCTTTTATAGCATCAAGACTCGAAAAAGATATTTCGTTAGGGCCCAATCTCACAACAGGGCCGTAACGTCGATGGAGAAGATGGACCGATACTCGGCGATTCGCGGTGAATTCCTGGTATTTGATCCATAGACTCGTAAATTGCGTATACCAAGGTCCTGGTATTTTTGCAAGCGGCGTGAAGAGCCCCTGTCCAATGGAAAAGGCAATGAAAAGGATTAGTGCCGCCCAGAGTGAGAACATATTTGCTTGACTTGATATAATCTATCCTAACCGAGATAAAGATGGCTGTGAGATGGTAACAAGTGACTGCTTCTAAGGGGTTGCCTTGCCCATTTATAGAGCTTGTATGCTCCTTGGTTGAATTTATTGGGTCAGATCATGCTGAGGAGGCCTTTACAGTATGTTGACCCAGTAGGTTTGGTTGATATGCTTTACTGATGAGGAGTGCGGGCGGGGAAGAGAAATAGTCTTTGCTGAATGGTCCAAGATTGAGCCGATAACACCAAGCGTGACGAAAAGGGTAATCGGAGGAGACAACGCGTAAAACACCACAGCAAAGCGGCACACACAGAATTAGATCACAATGTTAGTAATTTCTAGATCTCAAATTAGTAGAAATGAAAAAGAAAGGGAGCAACGTTTAGACAATATGGATGTATATCTAAAGCAAGAGCTCGTACTACGAGCCGTGGATGTAGATACCGATATATTTATAGATTACTGTGAGAATATCAGATATTGCTAAGAGTACTAGAAGCATACAATATTATGCTATAATATTGTAGACAGAATAAAGTCATGGCCACCGAATTTATTCGTATTCTCAGCATGCGGCCCGGCGCCATGGATCCTGCGTTGAGGCTTCATTGATCGGAACTTGTCTCAATGTCCCTGCTACCTCTTTTATGCAACATTATAGCCAACACTTCAGTGCCAAATTTGCTTATTGCTCAATTCTTTACATTATCGTAAGTATTGTGTGAAACATCAAATGCTTTACATGACTCACCCATGAATCTCACGTGCCCATCCCGCTCACATGGCGTAAAAACTACGATAAAAAGCCGAACGCAGTATAATTGTCTAATCTAGATAGCTTATGGCTGCCCTAAGGTAATTATCCGATACTGTTTGATCTTGAGAAAAAGAAATTAAAAAGTCTCCGAGTTAATGCTGCATGTTTCTGCCATATGCAATTAAGCTGGATGGATTTACAACCCTAAAACATCCACCATATAAATACTACCTAGCTACGGACAGATTAACGGAGGCAAAAAAAAGGTCTCAATGGAGAAATTCTTTATTCCGTTTTATTTATAGAATGACGTTTACTGCTCGACCTCTCTAGCTCTCTATCATATAAAATATTCAGCTTTCACAATTGTCCGTTTTGTGTGTCCAAATAAACTCCAACTTGATGGAATCCATCTTTTATTGTAGTCTTGCCTTCGGCACTTCAATTGCATTAACATAGACTCGCAACTGAGACTCTCGGATAGCTATTTCCAGCTGGAAATTACGTGAGATGTTAGCATTTACTGAGATTAGTGCCCAGGTGATCTGTCCCCGATTGGGATCTTTGTTATGTACCTTGGACAGTCCCATTCTAAACCCGAGGCGCACCTCAAGTTAATAATCTCGCTTTATGTTGCAAATTTCGAAGCTCGGTGTCAGCGCAGAGGGTAGGGTATGCGATGCACAAATTGCAATTGGAAGTATAATCTCAGTACCCAAAGGTTTGTTGTCAGTACATATTCTCTGTTCCATGTTGGCCATGGTTTGGATAACCCAGGAATGTTTGGATATTTCACCAAATCCACAGTCGTGAAGCTGTGTTGTCTCGATGAGCTGTGTTATATTTGGAAATCGTGTAAATAAAGTTGACAGTCATCGGCGCGGAGCTTTTTGATTTTAATTTTAAGCGGCAGCACCTGACCCAAAAGAAGCCAAGGGCCGTTCAAAAGTTCGACCTCGACTTGCCATGTCAATGAGCTTGTTGACCTAGCTAGATTCGGATCAACCATTATGTATTGCTGCTCCTTCGATGGCTTTTGTGGAGAAATTGGCCCTGATACAGGACAAAAGCGTATCTCATGTGTCTGTCTAGCTTGGTCAGCTTGAGGAGCCTCAACGTGCAAATTACTAATTTGCACCAGACTAGTAGTCTGATGCTGTTCAATAGTACTCAACTAGATTTCGGTATGTTTGGGGAATACCGCGCCCCATAATTTTCACATCAAGTGTATATCTTATTTCCGCTGCTGAACCTACTTGACCTGTTGATGGAGGAAGTCGTCGCAACAGATGTGTCTTTCCCTTGCGCTATCGTTTCCTGATGGGTATGGTAATAGTTTACTTCGTTTTATTTGGCTTGATTGGGCGCATTAGCAGGTTGGAGGAAACTTTGAGGAAGAATATGTCGGCTTTCAAAATTCGAAACATCGCCATTCTTACACTGAGAAGAAAACTTACCGGAATGAAGAGTTCAAATGTGTGTCTTCCTGCTCTCATTTCTCTGTCTCTAGTTCTACTGTGCAGCGGGACCTCATCGGGTGAAAATATCCATTGTGTGTATTTAAATACCTTTGAATAATTCAGCTAAATTCTCAAGTACTACCAGGCATTAGCAGCTAGGACAGCGAATACCTTATGCGTCTCGTTACTGTTTCTACCTAGAATGAGATCTAGGTAGATCTCAATCTCGAAGTCAAACTCCCAGAAAGAGTCACAGAATTGTTTGATATGAGGACAGAGGACAAAGCGACTAGTATTATTTTCCCTGTGACCGTATACTTGTTTGTATAGATGAGATCGTCACCCTCCACTTCAATCTGGGCTGTCATTGCTGGGCGCCCCGTCAAAGACATGCTGGGCCCTAAATTCATTGAGCAGAGTTTATGATGATTCTATGAGAGGCTCAATTTTGAGAAAGTTCACTGTATCGATCCCCACTCGGTGGTTAAAAGGTGACTTGGCTGTGACTTACCTATGTATGTGTCGAAGAGATATCCTTGTTGCTCGCACCTCTGAAGGAAGCCAGCAGAGTACAATTTCCACCATGGGATGCTGTACTACTTTTTGGTCTCACCTATTCTTAGGAATCAACCGGTTCATGACCCCTAAGTTGCTTTCCGTCGTAGATCGAGTCGTCAAACGAATCCAGGCTACTTTCAAACAAGCGGCAGCCAATTTTAAATCCTAAGCAGCTACCATTTGGCAGCGAGCATGGATTGGTGGGTTCCATTTAATTGCTGGTCTCTCATTTGCTCCAGATCGCTCCATACGGGCTGATGTACATTGGAAATTTTCCGTGACTATACATGGCCCCATGTCTAACCCAAATGACCTCGCATGCTCAGCTCTCGCATGTCATTCCAGGAATGGATTCGCTCAGTCTTATCCTCATCTTTGAATCACCTTCAAATCATCTTTGAAATAATTACACCAAGCTTTTTCTCTTCTTCAGCTCAGCACTGCCTCCGAAATTCTAGTGTGGCATCGCTCATACGATGGACCCTCACCATTCGAACGCACCTCGTCCTCGAAGTTCTCGTGGCCATGTCATACCAGGGGAACTCCTCGAACCTCGTGAGGTAAAGTTTAATTAGACAAACAATGAGTGATACTAGTCCCTAGGAAGTGCTAATGATCTGATAGAGAAGTCCCGAGATCGATGATCAAATTCCACCAAACCAGCCGCTCCTCCCACCTCCAAATCCGCACTTGAGTCTGCCCTCACATCCTCCTGATCCATACAGTAGCTCTGATCAAATATTTTTCATTCCTTTACCACGATACCCATCACCATACCGTACCAGTGCAAATCTATCAGCAAGTTCATGCTATTCGGAGGCTCAAGATGGAGATTCACCTGCTCCCTCTGAGCACCAAAATGCTGAGACTGGCTCGACGACTTCCAAGCGATGGGCCCAAAGACAAAGGGCGACATCAGGGATCTTGAGACGATATCCGACAAGAAGAATCAAGCTGGTCAAGGGAACAGTGCTGAGTGTTGACTACCCAGTTCCAAGTGCGATTCGGAATGCAGTACAGCCTAAATACCGAGACGTGGAAGGGGGTTCATCGGAAGAATTCACTCACGTGCGATGTAAGTGACCCGCCAAAGTTAGCAAAGTATATGGCCATTATGAGGTCAGAGGTTGATTAGAGTAGATACGGCCGCAACCTGCGATCCGGATGAATTCACTTTGCAGCATGGATATAACCTCAGACCATCCATGTACAATCGGCATACCGAGATGCTTATCGCGATTACATACTACAACGAGGATAAAGTGCTGACGGCCAGAACCTTGCATAGCGTTATGCAAAATGTGCGTGATATAGTCAACCTTAAGAAAACAGAGTTCTGGAACAAGGGAGGTCCGGCATGGCAAAAGATCGTTGTATGCCTTGTTTTTGATGGCATCAAACCATGTGATAAAAATACCCTTGATCTACTTGCCACAGTTGGCATCTATCAGGACGGTGTTATGAAGCATGATGTGGATGGTAGGGAGACAGTTGCTCATATTGTAAGGTTTCCTTCGTTCCCAGCAATTTAGATCTTGACACTCATACTGTTATTTAGTTCGAATACACCACGCAGCTATCAGTCACTCCGACACAACAATTGATTCGACCCTGTGGAGATGATCCAACAAACCTCCCTCCTGTTCAGATGATGTTCTGTCTCAAACAAAAAAACAGCAAAAAGATCAACTCACATCGCTGGCTGTTCAATGCATTCGGACGGATTCTAAATCCTGAAGTATGTATTTTGATTGATGCTGGAACAAAACCAGGACATAAGTCTCTTCTTGAATTATGGGAAGCATTCTACAATGACAGACATCTCGGCGGTGCATGCGGAGAGATACACGCTCTACTTGGCCGTGGATGGAGAAACGTTCTAAATCCACTGGTGGCAGCCCAGAACTTTGAATATAAAATTTCCAATATTCTTGACAAGCCGTTGGAAAGTAGCTTCGGCTATGTGAGCGTTCTACCAGGGGCATTTTCTGCATATAGATACAGAGCTATTGTTGGTCGACCGTTGGAACAGTATTTTCACGGCGACCATACACTCTCTGAAAGACTCGGCAAGAAAGGAATTGAGGGGATGAATATTTTCAAAAAGAATATGTTTTTAGCAGAAGATCGAATCTTATGCTTTGAATTGGTTGCCAAAGCGGGTTGTCAATGGAAACTCACTTACGTGAAAGCTTCGAAAGGAGAGACTGACGTGCCTGAGGGTCCGGCAGAGTTCCTCAGTCAACGAAGACGCTGGCTGAATGGATCTTTTGCGGCCAGTCTCTATGCAACTATGCATTTCAATCGGATATACAGAAGTGGGCACAACTATGTTCGCTTGTTTGCGTTTCACGTTCAGCTAATCTACAACATTTGCCAACTTGTGATGACGTGGTTCTCTCTAGGTATGCTTTTTCTCTTCATGTTGGAATTTGGGAGCATTGAAAACTCACGGTGATTTTCTTGGACAGCATCATACTGGCTCACAAGCTCTGTTATTATGGATATTGTCGGGACACCAAGCGCAGTTAACCACAACAAAAGCTGGCCATTCGGAGCCAACGTCACGCCGATCTTGAACAATACGCTGAAGACAGGATATCTAGCGACACTCATGCTTCAATTCATTTTAGCACTAGGAAATAGACCAAAAGGGTAAGCTATCAAGCTTATAAAACAACTCATCTGAGCTCATTGAGTGTATTAGTATAAACTAATAGAGACAAGGACAAAAATGTACTACACCTTCTCCCTGATCTATTTCTCGATAGTACAAGCCTATATTCTTGTCTTATCCTTTTATTTGGTCTCGCAGGCACTCACAGGTGACAATTTGAGCTTCAACTTCCATGACGGCATTGGGGTGTTCCTTAACTCATTCATCAACTCAACCGGTGGCCTCGTGCTCGTCGCACTGGTATCCACATATGGAATCTACCTGATTGCCAGTATCCTCTATCTCGACCCTTGGCACATGCTAACTTCGTCTTGGGCATACTTCCTTGGCATGCCGTCGTCAATTAATATCCTGATGGTATATGCCTTCTGCAACTGGCATGATGTCTCCTGGGGCACGAAGGGATCTGATAAAGCTGATGCCCTACCGTCGGTGCAAACCAAGTCGGATACACAGACAGCATTCGTGGAAGAAGTTGATAAGCCGCAAGCCGATATTGATGTTCAATTTGAACAGACAGTTAAGCGGGCACTCGCACCATGGGAGGAGCCGGAGGAAAAAGAAGAAATCAATCTAGATGATTCTTACAAGTCTTTCCGTACAAATCTTGTGCTGCTCTGGACGTTCAGCAATGGTCTTTTAGCACTGTGCATCAACAATGAAGGGTTGAAGCAGCTTTGCTTGACGGTATGTCGAACAATATGAGAATTCGTTTGAGATGTGACAGCTAATTGTAATAGACTACTTCGACGCTCCGCACGGCGTGGTATTTTAAGGTGATTCTCTGGGGTACATCTGGTCTTTCAATCTTTCGGTTTTTCGGAGCACTATGGTTCCTTGCCAAAACGAACATTCTCTGTTGTTTCTATCGGCGTTGAAAATCTGCGGCCATTTAAATGAGGAGATGATGTACATAGGACTGTATCTGGCTGGTTGGCTAACTGACTGACTGGCTATGTTTGTATATGGCTTTGAAATTTCGCGGAAGATAGTGAATCATAAGAATGGAGATCATCTGTTAGCAGTATTTACCAATTTACCATCACTTGCCTACTGGTTTCCCTTCCATATCGCATGCTTGCGGAAAATATCATGACGGAAAACCTGCTTCAAGGTAACTGCTGTCTCTATATCCAGAGGTAGCTTGGCCAGAGGAGCACCAATACCACAGAGGTCATTCTTCCGGTCAATAAACCAAGCAACGGTCTGTCCACCACCCCAAGACATCGTCCGTTCTCCATACCAGCCATCCACATCTTCCAAGGTAAGTAAGCCACCGAGACCATACCCACACTTTGTTTCAACATCCACGCCCACTAGGAAGAACTTGCCCATGGGAGAGTTCAATGCCTCCTGAAGGCTTACCGTTGCTTCGGGGCCGAGTCTATGTTGATACATCTCGTCGACAGTCTCGAGTCTGAGCAACTTCCCATCATTACTCAGTATTGAATGTAGGATCTTCACAAAACTCGTCGCAGGCATGAACATCCCATGTCCACCAAAATGGCCTCGTCCACGTAAATTCATCTCTCCACCAGTATCGCCGAGAACAGCACGTCCAAGAGCATCAGGGTCATCGGGATTTAAATCAACAAGACGACTACGTAGATCTTCCCGTGTGACTGGGAAGAATTGCGCATCATTGATCCCTAGCGGATCAAAGAGACGTTTTTGCATCCACTCTCCTAAAGAGAACCCTGTTACCCGTTCGACAATTCTTCCAGCCCAGTCCAAACCAGGTCCATACATCCAGCCTTGACCAGGCTGAAAACCAAGTGGACAACAGAACATATCTTCAACAGTCTTCTTCTCGCCATCATTCACGTTGGCAAATTTCTCACGCCATTTCGCTATGGCCGGGTTCATGAAATGGTAGACTAATCCGGAGCTATGGGTGAGAAGCATTTCCAGAGTAATCGGTTTAACAACGGGCTCATAAATGGGAGTTTTTCCGTCCTCCGAAAACCCGGTAAGAACTTGCTTGCTTGTCAGTTCCGGGGCGATGGCCGAAAGATCGCCATCGAGTGTGAGGAGACCGTCATCAACGCATTGTAGGGCGGCAATAGTGGCAACGATCTTTGTGGCGGATGCCAAGTAAAGCACATCGTCTAGTTCCTGAGGGACCTTCTCTTCGGAGAGTAAGATACGTTGACCAAGAGCTTTGTAGTAGGTGAAGCTCCCATTGGTGTCAGTTGCGCAGATGACGGCACCATTGATTTTACCAGCTTGAATAGCGGCCTGGAAACTGGTTTCGATGTCGTCTGACATAGTTGAGATGATCCCAATGAATTTTGCTTTTCGCGATGGATAGATCGAGGGAACAATGGAATCTTCAATATTCATAGTTTAGTTATAGCACAAACGAGGGGTTTCCACGTGGATTTCGGGATTGGTTGCAACGGAACTCCGAGCTTGTCGAAGGACTTCAATTGACAGTCTATCACTGGTTAAGCTATAAACTGACTACATAGTACTAACTAGTTACTACATTACTACACTAGTTTCCAACGGACTGCCTAATATTCTTATAATATGACCCATAGGATATATGCACTCTGCTCCGTAGACAGATCTGTTCCTGTTTGGATCGATCCACGCAGAACTCAGGTTTGCGCAATCTCGGTGGAGCCGCGTTGCGGTCCAGACTGCTCAATCCCTGCAGATATGCAGGTAACTCGTAAATCAATTGAACAGGGGTACACAGTCTGGTAGAAACACCTGCATAACGACCTCAAAGCCAGAAAAGGGTTATTGAAGTAGGTAGTGAGTGCACTGTACACTGTTTTTTGAAATGCGGAACACCGGGAACAATGTTTGATGGATCCGCTATGTTTCAGGAACAGTCAACACTAACTGTCCACCCTCCCATAAGCAACTTGAACAAGTAAGGCTGAGATAGGAATCATCACCCTGGACTCCGGACTCCGTACAGTCACGGCTATCGTCATCATCCCAACTGAACCATAGTCTCATTAGCTGGATATCTTGGACCAGTCCTGTCAGTGCCTGATTTGGGGGAGGGCCAGACCACAGCCACCACATTCCACCAGGGCCCCCAACCTCAGCCACTGCATGTTTCACGCCTCGTGTATGCTCAGTTTAGATACCATCATGAGGAGGTAAACAATCAACACATGTACTCCGTACATAGTAGAGAGGGGATGGTCCGAGGAGATAGCGTGTGGTTGGGTAAACCAGACCATAGTTGACAGGGCGCGGCGGTTTCGAAATAAGTAATCGGTGGATAAATGGAGGTCAACTTGAAGGCTGAGCAGGCAACCATTTGATGCTGAGAGGTTATAGTGGAGACACAGCGAAGATCGGGCAAAACCGTCGAAAAATTGTTCGAGTGGGTTGAGATGGAGAAAGTCTAGAATTCCCGTGGAAGGCGGGTGCGCCAAGGAGAATCCTCCGTCGACCCCAGAAATGCACCCCTGATTGTTTTTCTCTCTTCTTTTTCTCTTTCGCTCTTCTTCAATTCGACTTCTTCGTCTTCTCTTCTTCGCTCCCATCCATTCGTTTAGTGACTTTGTTGGGGTTTCTCCATTTTCGCCATCTCCTTTCGATTGCCCGAAAATTTACGATTCTCCCTAAGGCATCCCTCGTTCGTCTCATCTCTCAACGGTCATCTTATCTTTTTTTTTCGACTGGACTTACTACGAACCGCAAACAAGAAGAAAAACCCGACCTAGATGCTTCCCCCTGGAGTCTAATTTTTGCAATTATTCGCCAAGAACTCCCCTCAGCTCATCTGTCCTTTTTGGGGGGGGATCCCTTGAGAAACACGCCAAGCCTGGTACACGAGCCTTTTCTTGGTGTTTCAAAGCACCCACGTATCAGGGTGAAGCAAGCCCTTTCGTGTAACCCAACACCATCTTTCTTCTTCATCTTCTAAATAAAACAAAAAAAACCACCGGTCTCCCCCCCCGGTGGTCAACACCGTCATTGTGCCTTATCCCGATCAAACCGCGGATGCGTCCGCAGGCCCTTTCGCCAAGATTGATTCTCGCGAGTCTGTCTCTCTGATGGGCCCTGCTGGATTTGATCCTACATATCACCCAGAGGAAGGAAGATATCGTCCGCGTGAGACCTTTCCGAAGGTGAATGCCCCGCCTCCTCCGGCAACCTCCAAAATGTATATTCCCAATACCCAGTGGACCTGGGCTTTTGCCATCATTACTCTTGTCCAAACAGTTGTCACGCTAGCTCTGGAATGGTGAGATCCCACTCCCCTTTCCCCTCTTCTTTCACGTCGCAAGAGACCGCGATGCGATGGACACCAGACTGTTCTCTCCCTTTTCAACTTTCGAAAGCTAACAACGAGATGTCTAGTTATGTTTTTGCCAACTTCCAAATCCAAGAAGAACCTAACGACGTTCCCGCCTCCAAAACCATCCCCACCTTCCTCGCCCTTTACAGCTTTGGATTTATTTACGAACTTGTACTGGTCTACGATGCACTGCGCATGAAGAACACCATTCAAATTATCGGACTTTGCATGTGTAACGTGGGTCTGCTTATCTACGGAGCGGTCCAAGTGAACCAAATCAATACCGCTGTTTCTGTGCTATACCATGAAGATTACATTAAACCCGAGGTTTGGGGCGAATCGAAACCGTTTCTGATCATCATTCCGTGTATTGTCGGTATTGGAAGCGTTCTGATGACCTTCGTCGCATGGAAGCTATATGATGAATTTGCGTGGACCATCTACAAACATATCAGTGCGGATCTTCGCATGAAGCGCCGGTACCTGACATACCAGGTGAGATCTATCACCCCGCTCTGGCTCACCAGTATAATGCTAACTTTTTTCTAGATTTACATCGCCCTATTGAAATTCGATTTCTTTTTCTTCCTCGGATTTACGATTCAGTTCCTTGTGATCGTATCCTCGAATAAACATGATGCGGAGTTCTACCTCACCATCATCGCCGTCCCAGTAACGATCATCATCCTGGCGTTTGGTGCATTTTTCGTTCGCCGGGAAACCACTTTGGGAATGATCTCTATTATTGTAAGCTTCTTTTCCCGAGATGATGTGTATGGCCGACCATTTACTTACCTCTTTTTTTTTCCTAGCTCCTTTTCTTTGCTGCTATGGCATACTTCATCTTCAAGCTGTACCGCATGTACGCAGAGGCAACCCGCGACCAATACCTTGCCGCTCGACCGTCGATGACTTTCTTCGCTGTCATCACGTTAATGCTCATCGTGATCACCATTGTCAATGCGTGCCTGTGTGTCAACAACTTCCACCACGGCCTCAAGCCGCATATCCAAAACAAGAAGAGCAAGGCGGAAGAAAAGTCGACTGAGCTCTCTTCTAACATGGAGGGCCAGGTCCCCTCCCGCATGATGATTGATTGATTATATTGATCAATGGTAAAGTGTATCTCTCCAACTGATCTCTTCTGGCGTTTGGACCTGGAGCCGGTGTCTCTGTTTTCCTTGTGGTCTCCTTACAATTTTGATTTTTGATTACCCCGTTATTTCAGCCTGATCTTTGCGTTTCTGATTTGGGCCATTCCGATGATACCTCGCCTGCGAAAGCTCCGGCATCTTTCTGTTTCTCTCCGTCCATCTTGTCATGCAATGATGTTGGGCGCAAAATCCTTGTCATTTATTACTTCCCTGCTTTCCTTCTTTCCTTCACATATCCTTCACGAAAGCACTGGTGGCGTTCCTTTCTATCTCACCCTTTTCTGTTTTTCCTTTTTTTTGGCTATGATTCCCAGGGTTCTCTTTTAAGGTCCCCATGTCACTTACGATAGTGCAATGCCAATTGGCAGTCCCAACGATCATCACTTAGTCTTAAGCCTAAGAATCGATTATAACTATGATCTTAATATGAATGATGCTGTGAATTAAGCTAGTGCTGTGAATTAAGTCATTTATCGCTAGAACTCAATACAGTATACATTATCCTAGAGAAGGACTACAGTACGCTAAAGTAGTGTGCCACAATGGCTGTTCCACAATGTACTCCCCTGATTGGTGGACTCCATGTAATTCATACACAAAATTACTGTTCCATAACACACAAACAGCTCTCTGTAACCGTACTGATACCGCCCCTCGTATCGAATCAGGAAAGCGCGATCGTGGCCTCAACTCCGCAAATCCTCTCCTTCCACGGCTTGATCTTCCCACTCCTCTTCATTCAATCATTTTCTTTTCTCATCCTCCACCTCATTTCACAATGGTAAGCTCCTTCAATCATCCAATTGTTCAGTCTACAACATGATTCTCTCTCGAATTCAATTTCCTCGATCCAAGCACCCACCTCCTTTCCCTGACGATGCCAAATCACCACCTTAACTCATCCAATTCATACAACATCTCCTCTATCAACAATCCGTTAACAACATCTCAATAGGCCTCACCCCGTCCTGCCTCCCCTCTCACCTCGGGCGCCGAGTCTGGCCCTGACTCCAAGTCCGCTGGCGCTGCTGCCGCCTCCGGTTCCTCCGTTGGCCGTCCTTCCTCGCCCACTCCCCCCGGTGGCCCTCGCGCTGCCATGCGCCGTCGTGCTGCTGCCGACCACAAGGAGTCTCTGCGCAATGTTCGCCCTAGCTCTACTCGCTCCGCTGGTGCCGGTGGTTCGTCCGGCACCATGCTGAAGCTGTACACTGATGAGAGCCCCGGTCTCCGTGTCGATCCCGTCGTCGTCCTGGTTCTGAGTCTGGGCTTCATTTTCTCTGTTGTCGGTCTGCATGGTATGTGGCTACCTTGTGCTTCCTTTCCCATCATCTTCATAGATGCTTGTTTCTGGTTTCAATTTCGGCTTCGTGTCATGCTAACACCCTGAGTAGTCATTGCCAAGATCACCCGCAAGTTCTCCGCATAAGCGATTCTTTTCAACTTGATCACAGCCCAGGCTTCGCGTTAGCGAGTAGCTCGGTTGGCAATGTCGATGGCCGGACCGGGTTGCGAGACGCCATCACTCAATCCTCTATCCTTCTCCTATACCCCTCTGATATTTGACCCTGGTACCAATTTGCGGCCTGGGTCTTCCCTGCCTACTCTGTTTTTCTCAACATATGTGGTGTTTTCTTTTTTTAATGGTGGGTGCTGGAGTGCCCACGACCTATGTGTCGTATAGGTCTGTCCAGACCATCCACGTGATTAGAGCTTCTCTGCGTAGGCTCTGCTTGTGCGCTGAACCTCAGTGGCAGAAGTCCTATTGTGGAGAGGACTGAGACGTGGATGAGTCTGATATGTGTGTACCATATCAACCGAATGTACTTGCATCGATTAATGGACTTGAAAATTCAAGTAAAAGAACAAATTTTCCCAAATATAAGAGCACTGCTGTAGTAAATGAATGATTTTGCAAGAATTCTAATATCTCGCTGTCTCTCTGCTCTGATGCTCTGTAGTACCCTCGGTGTCTAGGAATTTTCAGGTCAATGTGGATGGTAAGGTGAATTGATCAGGGCTTTAGTATTATGTCGAATACCTGTGTGCCATCGACCAACCTTGGAAGTAATACTAGTATTCCACGCCCGCAACACTCCACATTTGAGAGGCGTCTCCCCTTAGCCTCATTTGGGATTCCCGTACCACTGTCGATTTTTAGATAAAGGAACAACTCGCATAATATCTCCTCTCAATTGAGCTTCATCGGCCATCCAAACTCGTGGCAGTGGGGCCACCGGGGTATAGCTCTAACACATGACAATAATCAATGACCACAAACGTCGAGTAAGCGAACAGACTCTATCAAACAGCCCACGGGTCTATCAACGGATTCATCCGACGCATCACCCTCCGACAAAATGTTAACCGACCTTATTGTCGTGTTAAGAAGCACCCCAGACTCCACTTTCGGGAGGTCCTTCTTATCATCTCCATCTCTGCACCAATCATCGTCCCCCGAAGTATTCCACGACGGAGCCAAGAAAAGAGCAACTGATAAGCCTTGCACTCCGTCGAATCGTCGAATTGCAGCCAGGCCCGCGATAGCCTGTACCTCCAATTATCGTTGATTTGAAGAGGATTTTGTACCTTATTCACCAGTCAGGCTTAGCAGGAGAATAGGTATGTACAAAGGACCTCTGGGGAAGACTGTTGGCTCCCGAGCCCTAGTCTCACGGGTATACTTACCCACCGGTCAATTCCTATGCCATTACGAGAGCAAAGGGTAGGCCTTATCTAGACCAGATACTGAGTCGTGCATTTTAATGTTCCTATCTAAGCTCAGGCACTACGGCAGGGTTTATGACTGGGGTTAAGATGAGCGAGTTCGGAGGTCGACACCCTGTGCCATTCAAGATCTTTATTTTATTATAAGACTGGCTCTTCCTGATTCTCGATCACTGCGATTGTACAAATAAGGTTCTAATCAAGAGTTCGAGAACAAAATCTTCGGTCTACACTAGTATTTCCCAATCCACATCCATTCCATTCATCCTTGGGGAAACAATCTCTTGCTTTTTTCTCGCTGTCGAGGTATACTACCTTCTAGCCCGAGGTCTTTCTATTGATATTTCATACCGGGATACCTTCTGCCAGTGGTTTACATCAAAGATGGCTGCCGGTGAAACGACTTTCACTGCGCCTCTATCCCAAGGATTTGGGTATGGCATTATCATTGGGTTAGGGTTTGCTTTCGCTCTGCTCATGATCTTCATTACTTGGGCTTTGAAACGGTTAGTTCCTTTTCCAATTCCACTTACTATACACTCGTCTTTTTTTTGAATGAAATCTAATTGATGTCTACTACAGCTATCAGAATGAAGTTCAAACCTCCGAAATGTTCTCAACAGCTGGACGTTCCGTCAAATCCGGGCTTGTTGCTGCTGCTGTTGTCAGTAGTTGGACTTGGGCGGCGACTCTGCTGCAGTCGTCGGCCGTTGCGTATAAATATGGAATATCAGGTCCATTCTTCTATGCTTCAGGTGAGCGACTTTAGTTCATTCGGTTGCTTTTAATAGAGTACTCATAGTATATAGGCGCAACCGTACAAATCCTCCTCTTCGCCACCCTCGCTATCGAACTAAAACGCCGAGCACCTAATGCACACACCTTCCTCGAAGTGATTCGGGCGCGATACGGTACAACAGTCCACATCGTCTTCATCGTGTTCTGTCTCATGACAAACATCCTCGTTACGGCCATGTTGTTAACCGGTGGCTCTGCGGTCATGACCTCCCTCACCGGAGTCCACACTGCTGCCGCATGTTTCCTGCTTCCCATCGGTGTCGTCCTTTATACCCTCTTTGGAGGTATCAAGGCTACTTTCATTACAGACTATCTGCACACTGTGGTTATTTTGGTCATCATCTTCCTCTTTGCTTTCTCGGCTTACGCGACCAATGCTGAGCTCGGCTCGCCGAGTCGGGTTTACGATGCTCTTGTTGCGGCTGCTAAGAGACATCCTGTCGAGGGCAATGCCGAGGGAAGCTATGTTACCATGCGCTCCAAGGAGGGAGGTATCTTCTGGGTCATCAATCTGGTTGGTAACTTTGGGTAAGTCTAATTTGGAGTCCTCTTGGTAAATCATCACGGTACTGACATGCGATATACTTCTAGAACTGTGTTCCTCGACAACGGTTACTACAACAAAGCCATTGCTGCAAGCCCTGTCCACGCCTTTCCTGGATATGTTATTGGTGGTCTTTGCTGGTTCGCTATTCCGTGGCTTTGCGCTAGCACAATGGGTATCTCTGCTTTGGCATTGGAAGGTTCACAGAGAATGAGCAGTGAGGATGTCACCGCCGGTCTCGTCTTGCCATTTGCTGCGGTCAAGCTCCTCGGCTACAGTGGTGCAGTTGCCACTACATTGATGATCTTCATGGCAGTTACATCTGCCTTCTCGGCGCAGCTGATTGCTGTTTCGTCCATTTTCACATACGATATCTACCAGGCCTACATGGAGCCCAGTGCCAAGGGCAAGAAACTTGTTTGGATCTCGCACATGTCCTGTGTCGTTTTCTCGATTGTCATGGCAGGCTTTGCAACGGGCCTTTACTACGCAGGTATTGGTATGGGTTATCTCTACTTGCTTATGGGTGTCATCATTTCTTCGGCGGTCTTCCCGGGTGCGATGACTCTTCTCTGGAAGGGCCAGAACTGGATTGCTGCTGCTGTATCACCTCCTCTTGGACTTGCAGTGTCATTGATTGCATGGCTCGTGACCGCAAAGAAAGAGTCTGGTATTCTGACTGTGGACACCACAGGAGCGAAGTATGTATTTCATTTCCCTGTCTACCAACACTATTTCTAACAGACTTCACTAGTTACCCTATGCTGGCCGGAAACGTAGCTGCACTGTTAAGCCCCGTCGTTTTCTCACCATTGATCACCTTCATTTTTGGCCAACAGAACTACGACTACGAGTCCATGCGCGCAATCCGTAAGGTTGACGACTCAGAAGTCGCCGCTGAAGCACACATTGATCTGGAACTTGTTCCCGGTGAAGCAAACAATGCCTCCGCTGCTCAGGAAGCAGAAGAAGAGCGCAAACTAAATCGTGCAGCACTGTACTCGCGCACACTTACTGTCTTCCTTGCTCTCGCTTTCCTAATCCTTTGGCCTATCCCAATGTACGGAACTTCATATGTCTTCAGCAAGAAGTTCTTTACAGGCTGGGTCGTTGTTGGTCTAATCTGGCTTTTCTGCACTCTGTTTGGTGTCGTTATTTTCCCGGTATGGGAAGGTCGCGAGAGTATCATTCGGGTTTCGCGCATGATGTTCCTTGACCTTATGGGTCGGAAACCGACTGTCTACCGCGGCAAATCGGATGAGACTCAGCCCTCTGGTGTTGCAACGCCGACAGAGGTCGTGAATGAGAAGAATAAGGAGGCAATGAAGCCTTCTTTCTAAAGAATGAGGGTGGTCTGATGGTACGATAAATTATGGCTTTCGCATTGGAATTGGATATCTGCTTTTAGTTTTTTTATACCCTTGTTTTTAATTCTTTGGTGATCTCTTCAATATGAACTTAATGAAATACTCCCATAAGAAAGCTTAGACAAAAGAAGCTCCAATTGCATATCTAGGCAAAAAGAAAACAAAACATTTGGTGATATCAGAAAAAAGGAAGAGAAAAGGAAAGCAAGCCATAAAAACTTGACGCCGAATTATTTGACCGGTTTCAAATGAGCATGTACCCACGATTATCATATTTTCGTGGGTATTTCCCGGCAAGGTAAACGAATAAAGTGGTTGCACAATTGCATCTCCGTCAGACAAAGACTGCTCTATACTCACTTATAGTCCATGTGCTGCTGTTGCGGTGGAGGTTGTTGGTAGCCCCCGTACGCCTGCGGAGGTGGCTGTGGACCCCATGCCATATGTGGTGGTGGTCTTGTTTCAGGTGTAATATCAGGACGGTCACTAGATATACTTGTTCAGGTACATCATCCATATGGACTAGTAAACAAGGTGTGGCTTACCGAAGGTCCTGGCTGACGCGACAGGTGTAGCATAGTACCTCCTGGACAGATGTTAATTTCAATATTCAGAAACTCCAAGCAACAATTTGGACAAAATCCCTGCTCAAAAAGCCACTTACCTTGTACTTATGGAATGCGAGCGGGATCACAGGCTGTGTCATAGTGATGTTAGTCATCTCGTCATGTCCCCGCGGGAAAGGACACCACAATGATAATCAAAGGACATACAATAAAGCAGATGGTGAAAAATGGCCTATTTAAAATGGTTAATTTATGAGTTCTAGGGCTCTGATAGATCTACTACATACCATCTGGTAACGCAATGTCCATTCCAATGTTGGCCTTAACAAGGGGAACTTAAGTTAGTTTGATGGCTAGGGGGTAAAACTTCGGTGATAGAAAGCAGTGTCAATAGTTTACTCACAATTGTAACAGTAAGCGCGCACCTGCTCATAGCCCTCGAGCATGCCCGTGAACTCTGTGGCTTTGGGTCAGTATATCGAGATCTAGAAGGGCGGAGGAGTCCACAAGGGTAAACACCCGAGCCTCAGCGCCAGGGCAAGTCCCCACTCGTGTTTATATATATGTAGCTGCGCAAGCACAATCAAACACAACCAGTGTCAATCACGTACCATGAGTGCCGAACGTAATACAGAATGCCATGATTACTCGAGGAAAGATAGTGAAGGGTTGATGTTCACCTGTGGCAACGGATTGAAGGCAGCGGCATTTGGGACGCTGTCTGTGGCTTGGCTGCTTGGCGGCACGTGAGGGCATGTGATCTGGGTATGTACAACTACTCAAAAAGATCTAACCAAATTACCATACAATTGAGATCTCATGTCCTACCGTTTAAAGAGCCGGTCAGCTGTGTTAAATGAGATTTCGACAAGATTGGGTACTGATTTATAGCAGTATATACAGGGTGTCGCGAACTACCCCCTTAAGAAAGCGCTGAGTGAAGAGGGAAAGAAAGACCAAGGTTGTAAGGCGAAGATCAAATGGGTCGCTAGAAATGGTATTTTGCGAGGCTTATCTCGGGGGGTGTTCTCTAATCTGTTCCTCTTGGTGTTGATTGCCCTTTACTGGGTCTTGAAAAGGAGGATGGCGCAGTGTCCGAGGTAGAAGTAGATAAAGTGCTTAGTCTCTGCAGGGAAATTAGTATAGAATAGCGAAATTGAGGACCGCAGATTCAAAGCTGACCGTGAGTTACGAAACTTCCGAAGTTACGACCGACAATGCAGTGCCAGGTAGCACCCTTCCGCGAGTCGAACTAGAGGGGTTATCAGCGATGATGTGGGGATATTAGGCGGGCAAAGAGCGGACCTCTTTTTTAATGTACTGGGCGATGTCCTGTGGAAATTCAATGTCAGCTACCTGTCGGTATAAAAAGGTCTATTCTAGGCCTGTGAAAGACACACCTTCTCAATGTGGTACTTCTCCATTGCCTCGATCGCTGGGGTTGGTCAGTCATGGCTCGTGCGCAACAGTCTCAGCCGCTTTACATACCAAGGGCAATAGCTTCCTGTTGCATATCCTCCGTCTATTGAGTGATGTCAGAGCTAGAATTCTGAATGCGACGGTCGATACACCCTACCATATCCACAGACTTGATTTGTGCTGTGTCCCGCGGTTAATAAACACATTGTGAGCTCCTGACGGTGGTAACTTACCCTCCATCTTGTCCTTCTTTTCGGTATTCATAGTTTTGGTATTTGGGAAGCAGCGAGCCAAAAATTTTACCAAGGGAGATCGGTTTGAGTGACAGAGGGGGGCTTTTGACAACGGTGATGCTTGCGCGTGATGGGATCGGATCGCGCCCTCTGACCGCCTTTCGGTACATACACATATTGCTGTAAAGACGTCACCGCCTACCATTAATAGCAAGCTTCGATAGCGGGTCTCTATCGGACCGGATATATAGATCATCCGAAAAGAAATATTTCAAGTAAAATTATCTACCGTCCCATTTACTTCTTACAGCTTGCATTAGCTTTCGCTGAAGGCCAAGATGGAGAACACTCGTGTGTTCGTCAGTGGACTTCCACCGTCATGCTCCAATGATCAGCTTCGCAATCATTTTGCAGCCCGGTTCCAAGTCACTGACGCCCATGTCCTACCCAAGAGGCGGATGGGTTTTGTCGGTTTCAAGAGCCATGATGCGGCTCAAGAAGCTGTCAAATACTTCGATAGGACATTTTTGAAGATGTCGAAAATTTCGGTAGACATTGCCAGGCCGGTATGTGGATCTTTTTGCGAACTTGAAAAATTTTCCTTCCTTTCTGGTCTTCCTTTCCCTTCTTTCTTGCCGCCCCACGCTGACCAATTCAGTTGGTCTGGAGACTGACCATTCTGTAGATTGATGCTAAACCAGAGAAATTTCATCCGACACGCAAGCGGGGTATGGATAATGACACTTCGGCCTCGGACAACGCGCTCAAGCGTAAGAGAGATGAAGAAAGCAAGGCCCAGGATCCCAAGCTGAAGGAGTATCTTTCCCTGATGCAAACATCCAAGACTCACACTTGGGCAAACGATGACGGCATGGTTAATCCTGTCGAGGAGCCTGCCTCCACCAGTAATCAGCCCACTGAGGACAAGGGTGCCACCGAAGAGCTACCTTCCCACCCGAAGAAAGCCCGTGTTCAGGAAGCCCCTCGTCTCAAAAATGATGTTCAGGACCCCAAGCCAGTGGTTGTTGACCAGAACGAAGTAAATGAAAGCGTGGATACCCCCATGTCAGATAACCAAGAAAAGGGAGAGGAAGAAGGCGAAACTGCTGCTGTCTCCGATGCTGATTGGCTTCGATCAAAGACAAGCCGTCTTCTGGGTCTTCTCGACGAGGATGAGCAGGCTGAATTTGATGACCACAAGGTGGAAGAACCGGTCAAAGCTCGCAGCCCCAGCGTCGAAGAACCTGAGTCACGCAATGCGGCTATTGCTGACATTGCTGCTCAACCTACTACTAACAAGGGGGAAGATGAAGATGAAGAACAAGAACAAGAAGATGTACCCCAAACCACCGAAGAACAGAATAAGAATATTGAGCTCATCCGTGATTCTGCTCGTTTGTTTGTGCGAAATCTTGCTTACGATACTACTGATGCGGACTTGCAGCCGCTTTTTGCTGAATATGGCAAACTCGAGGAGGTTAGTCTATTCTTTTTTTTTTCTTTCCGTTCCCCACCTCCCTTCATTCGCACCAACATCCCCTGGATGCACTGGTGATTCGCTCGCATGATGATCTTCCTGATAGGGACATCCGATGCAAAAGCAAATGATGTCAACAGGTCAAGAGATTTTAGTAGATGCTTCTTGTTTATCTGAAGAGCGCCTCAACCATTTCACCTGCACACAGTTGTCATATCTTGTTTTATGACCCAATGCTGATGAAATCTCAGGTTCACGTAGCTTTTGATACTCGCTATGAGAAGAGCAAGGGGTTTGCCTACATTCAATTTGCTCATGCGGATGCTGCGATTGAGGCCTACAAAGCCCTCGACGGAAAGCATTTCGAAGGCCGACTCATGCATATTCTTGCCGCTTCTGCCAAGAAGACGTATAAGCTTGACGATCATGAATTGTCGAAGCTCCCTTTGAAGAAACAAAAGCAGATCAAACGTAAACAGGGTGCTACTTCTTCCTCATTTAGTTGGAACTCCCTTTACATGAATGTGAGTATATTCCATCATTCTCTACACGAAACTTAAGCTAATGAATGCTAGGCCGATGCTGTCATGTCTTCAGTTGCGGAAAGATTGGGAGTTGGCAAAGCGGATCTTCTTGACCCTACATCCTCCGATGCAGCTGTCAAGCAAGCCCATGCTGAAACGCACGTCATTCAAGAAACAAAAGCTTACTTCGCATCGAATGGAGTTAACATCGACGCCTTCAAAGGTCGCGAACGTGGAAACACCGCGATCTTGGTGAAGAATTTCTCTTACGGTGTGAAGTCTGCTGAGCTCAGGAGCTTGTTTGAGCCTTATGGACAGATTCTCCGACTTCTCATGCCGCCCAGCGGTACTATTGCGATTGTAGAATTCGCAAGACCCGATCAGGCACAAAAAGCTTTCAAAGGTCTTGCTTATCGCAAACTCGGTGACTCAATTCTTTTTCTAGAGAAAGCACCCCGAGATTTGTTCGATCCATCCGTTACTCCCAAGGCTGTCGCCCCCGAGGTCCGCGGCAAGGGCCAAGGATTCTCTACCTCCGATACATTCGCAGCCGATGAGCCAGAAGATACTGGCATGACATCAACGCTCTTCGTCAAGAATCTGAATTTCTCGACAACCAACGAGAAATTCCTTGAAGTTTTCCGACCATTGGACGGCTTTGTCACTGGGCGTATCAAGACCAAGCCCGACCCGAAGAAGCCTGGTCAAACCCTCAGTATGGGTTTTGGTTTTGCGGAATTCAGAACCAAGGCCCAGGCACAATCAGCACTTGCTGCCATGAATGGATATAAACTCGACCAGCATGAGCTCGTCATTCGTGCCTCTCATAAAGGGATGGATGCTGCCGAGGAGCGGAGACGCGAAGATACTGCCAAGAAGATTGCAGCTCGTCGGACCAAGATCATCATCAAGAACTTGCCGTTCCAAGCTACCAAGAAGGATATTCGATCACTCTTCGGCGCGTATGGTCAACTTCGGTCCGTGCGTGTTCCGCAGAAGTTCGACCGCACAGCTCGTGGTTTTGGTTTTGCAGACTTTGTCAGTGCTCGCGAAGCCGAAAATGCCATGGACGCGTTGAAAAGCACACATCTTTTGGGTCGTCGACTGGTTCTGGAATTCGCGAGCGAGGAGGCTGTCGATCCCGAGGAGGAGATCGCGAAGATAGAGAAAAAGGTAGGGGAACAGGTGGACCGTGTCAGGGCCCAGCAGATGATGGGCGGCGGACGAAGGAAATTCACCGTAGGGGCCCAGGAGGACGAGGAAGCATGAAGGTCGCGTCCCTTTTCCCTGTCCTCCCTGCAAGAAGGGTGCAGACACTGACTGGGGATTGGCCGGTTGTGCATCCCTTGCGTAGATGGTGGAGGAAGACGATGTACGATTTCTTGCATACGCTTTTGTGCTTTATTTCTTGTACCTGCGCTCAGAAAAAAGATACCCCGAACACGTTCCTGCGGCTGTCAATTTTAGCCCTGCAGATTTTTTTTTAAGACCCTCGTGCCATTAATGTGCCTTTTCTCTTTTCTTGTCCCCATTTGTGGTTGCTCCTCATTAAAGGTGCAGCCGGTAGCCCCTTAGCCCTAATCCGCGATGCTTTCCTCCTTGTACACTTCCCTTCCCTCCTGGTCTCTTTCTCACATCCACACTTCTCCACGCGACCACTGGGATTGAAGGGTCGTGAGTTATTTTGTCGTGATGAACGAGAGTCGATCTCTGGCCTACATTCCAATGATGCTTTGCCGTGGGTGAGCATTCCTGATTCTGGCCTGGGCAAATGAGCAGCGTCGCTGGACGTCCAGCATTCCTTGCGGTCGCCAATTGCCACCGGTCACTGACGATTGTTTGTCGATATTCAGTATCATGATAGTCAGGCGAAGGTGACTTTCCTGCAGCGCAAAATCTCCGACTCGTTCGTTACTGGATCGTGCTGCTCCAGCATCTCCAACATCCCTTGCATCTTGCAACACTTCCTTCATATCGTACCCTTTCTTGACTCCTGATTTGTCGCGGCAAGGACAGATGGCAGCCGTCCTTTGCTCTCCACACAGTGTCTGGACGCGCGATGGCCAGGACTGGGTCCTGCCTAGGAGTATGGACATGGCGTTCGAGGGTCGTGGTGCAGGCAAAGCAAACCTGGCGTAGCAATGCTGCTACTGGGACTACACACCCCTCTCCCAGGGGAGTTATGCTTCCCTATAAACTCCATCTTGCTCGCTCTCACATTCTCTTTCCCAGGTCCTGACATTCTCTTACACCCGCTTGCGTTCTTGGGTAATTGTGTTTGTGACTGTGCTGCGTTCTTTGCCAGGCAGGAAGCATTTGACGGTCCCTCTCAATTCAATCCTCATTGGAATTCGTCATTCTTTTCGAGAAGGCCGTCACTTGGTACGCTTGTCATGGCTGCTGACTGGCAACCCGACTGCCTAGTGCCTCAGAACCAGCCGTCCCTTGAGGCTGTTGGAGCTCACACAGACCGGGCTCTACAAAATACCTCTGGGAACGTTCAGTCATACTCAGATAGCTTCGCCCATGGGGATCCCACTGTCCGAGATGATCATCTCCAGCAGCTCGCTTTCAAATACCCCCACCATCCTTCGGCTGCACAGCCTGTTGCCGCCCCCAGCCTAGCTCACCAGCAGGCAGTAGCTGCTCGCCTTCATGCTCGTAAGCTACGACGTCTCCATTCAGTGGGACCTAATGTAGCTCCTCGACGCGGACGCAGCTACCTCAAGTCTCAGAAGTATATGGAATATCGGGCACGTCCTCGACGTGACACTGGCAAGGATGGTGAGCCTGTTTGGTCTGATGAGCTGGAAGATGCATTCCAGCAGGGTAAGTTCACAGATTTCGACATACAAAAGTGGATCAACGAGACCTAACCGAATATCCAGCTCTTGAAGCAAACCCTCCCATGGGCCGGAGAAAATGGTCGGAACGTGGAAAGTCGTATGGACGGAATGAGTTGATTGCCGAATACATCTTCAAGTTGACCGGCAAGAGGAGGACTCGCAAGCAAGTGTCGAGTCATTTACAGGTCCTCGATTCTTTCCTGAAGGGAGACCCCGATTGTGAGCTCACTGGCCCGTCATCTTCCTATGAATCGTACTAATCAAGTATCACAGGGGAGCGACTAGTCCGAGAGCAGTCTGGTGACAGGCTGAGTGGACATTCCCAAACATCTGTTACTCCTAAGTGGAGATCATCCATGGATCATACAACGGCGCCTACTCACTACGGTCACGCACATACCAACTATCATGATCCCATGAGATCGATGCAGTCTTACGCTAGTGACCTGCCTCCCCCTCATTATACGATGGGCTCTGCTATGCAAGAACCTGGCACCAAGATCATCCATGGCTTCAGTTTTGATATGTGGGTTAGTGCTCCACAACAGGCAAACCGTATCGAAAAAGCTCTCCACGCATACACACGTCTCCAAGGTGATCTTCATCACCCCAATGCCCCGCCGATGCCATTGGAAGATGTTAGTGGATGGCGTACATCATTCCCTCACCTGGCCTCGACCCTTGATGAGATGAATGGTCCTCTGGACTGCGATATCATTATGTTGGAAGTGAACCTGGAGTTAATGACTGATTTCCCTCCTTCTGGATCCCGACTCGGTATTCAACTAGATCTCGACTTTGGTCACCCCACTGCCGGGGACGTGTTGATGGTCAACCAAATGGACAACTGGACCTGCAGTACTCGACTTTATGATGAGGGCCGGGAACTTTGGGAAACATATAATGATCTTCCCAAGCCTCAGTCCACCAAGGTCAAGCCACTCTTTGAATCATCCTGGTGGGCCAAGCTCTTCACTGAGCTGACCCAAGACAAGCGCATTGCCGAAGATTCTGGACAGCCCGAGTCTATTCATGCCACTGATGAACGTACTCGTCGATTCTTCCGCTCTCTGTCTGCAGTACAGGAGCTCCGTGCGGTTCCTCCCAGCTCGCGCCGGCTATCAACTCAATTCCAAGACCACCCTGCAGATGAAAGCGAGCGCATGGCAATTCTGGTCTGGAAATTCCGCCAGACCCGGCCTGGTGAAGTTGGCACAACCGCTTGGCGCCGCTTAATTCCCCCTCCTGACCGAACTACAACTAATAGCCCTCGGCAATCATCTGGCGTTGATCTCCCTCCTCTCTCTCTCGACTCTATTCTTCTCAACAAACCCTCTCAGAGCGTTTATCAAGCTCCTCAACCTCACGAATTCAATCAGCAACAGGTCCACCACCAGGCACAATGGCCTATGTACCATCAACCCCACGAGAATATGGCTAATATCTTTAATTCGTCTGGTCATCTCGATTTCATGACTGCCATCACCAAAGCCGAGGACAGCTTGGGTGATAAAACCGCCGTGAGCTCAGTACTAGACTCTTTCCCTGCTAGCCTCGCACCCGAAACGTCTCAATCCACAAGTATGAGTGCCAGCAGTGGCGGACCGATGATGCTGAATATGAACAACCTTCCCCTCACTCATCAAGGCTTGGGCTATAATATGAGTCACGATGCCAGCCAATATGTCCCCTCCCAACAGCATGGTGTCAATATTCACGACAGCCACAGCGTGCTTGATGGGTTTTTTGGGCCCGGCACACAATCCCTCGATGATCTCAGCCATAGCCAGGCATCGTGGGGAGCGCATTCCACCTCCATTCCCGGCGATGTAAACGCTGGCGGGTACCATCACATTCCTTTCCAAACAGAACATCAGGTTCCTGTTTCGCGCGAGACACAACAGCCACATCATTTTGACGGCTTGATGCCTCCAGATGATCTAATGGACAAACTTGTTGGACGCATGTCCAATGGTCCTAGCATGCATGGGGCGGGCCCCGAGCATGCGAGCAACGGCTATGGAGAGAATCCGGTGGATGCGGTTTAACGATACGCAAGAATAAAAATTATTTGGTAATGATAATATTATGTTTGGAGACATGTACTCTTATACCAACTCCTGTCCTCTTTTCTTTTTATTTTATCTTTCTTTTCTTTCTCCCATTTGATCATTTTGGAGCGGCGGATTCGGACTGGGTGTTACCGGGGTTTTATGGTGTTCGATAATTAATTCTTTCATATCTCTTCAATCCAATTTCTTGTATACTTGAGAGCTTGTTTCAACTAACTGTAGAGAAGAACAGTGGGGGTCCTCTTATTCCCACTATAGTCTCGTATTGCAATATATCCCATCCATCTACAAAGTACAAAGTTGGGGGTTTCACGGCGTTTATGCCGATACCCCGCACATCCAATTAGAAAAATCCCCAATCTTCAGTAAAACCTCGACCATCATTGGTCCAAATACAATACGATAAAGCGTCCAGACCGAGAACCCACGAGTAATGTCCCAATCAATTTGGAAGTTCGGTGGGCTCGGCAATATCCGCTGAGCTGAAACATTTAAGTAGGGCTTGGTTACATTCCGTCGCGTGTGTTGACCTCTGCATAGTCATAACCTCGATTGAACACAAGTGTCTTCAAAGATGGGGAAGATATTTAACGCTGCTGAAGGTTTGTAATTTTCTATAATGATTATGGAGAAGATCAACTAACTAAATCGCAGTTGCTCGTCACAATACCAGCGAAAGTTGCTGGGTGATTCTCTATGGCAAAGTCTACGATGTAAAGCACCAACTCTCGACTTATGTCTTGCCAGAATACTTGCACTAATACCTAATTTAGGTGACCGATTTTGTCTCTCGGCACCCAGGCGGGGCAAAGGTGATCTTGAATCTCGCAGGCAAAGATGCAACGGAAGAATACGATCCAGTACACCCCGAAGGGACCCTCGAGGGGAATCTTAAGCCCGAGGCCCTTCTCGGGGACGTGGATCCAACGACTATAGCTCAACCTGAACAGAAGCAAACGGATTCTGAGAAGGCCATCGAGGATGTACCAATGCATACTCTCCTCAATATGGACGACTTCGAGGAGCTTGCGACGAGAAAAGTAAGCAAGAAGGCGTGGGCATATTACTACTCTGCTGCCGACGATAAAATCACCAAGCGTTGGAATACTGAAGCATTTCGCTCGATTATCTTACGACCTCGCGTCTTCATTGACTGTAGCGAGTGCGATCTTGACACGACATTACTTGGGCAGCAGGTATCTTTGCCTATATATGTTTCCCCGGCCGCTCAAGCTCGCCTGGGTCATCCATCCGGTGAAGCAGGCATTGCCGAGGCATGCAGAAGTATTGGGGCGCTACAAATAATCTCAAATAGCGCATCAATGACTCCAGAGCAAATTGTAGCCAATGCCTCGTCGGATCAAGTATTCGGGTGGCAGCTTTACGTGAATGATGACCGGAGCAAGAGTGAGGCAATGATTGCCCGGATCAACAAATTGAGCGCGATCAAGTTTATTGCTCTCACACTTGATACCCCCGTAATGGGCAAAAGGGAGGACGACCAACGCTTTGGTAATGTCATCGACGAACTCACTGAGCAATCGTCGCCGGAAACGGTGAAGCACCGCGAGAAGCAAGTGTTTGCGGGTATGGATCCGACTCTTACCTGGGCGGAAACCCTGGCTTGGTTAGCGAAACATACTAGACTCCCTATCATACTCAAGGGCGTACAAACGCACGAGGATGCCTATATTGCCTCCTTGCATCGACCCCAGGTCAAGGGAATCATCCTTTCAAACCATGGCGGCAGATCACTCGACACTTCTCCGCCCGCCGTGCATACCCTGCTCGAAATACGAAAGTATTGCCCGGAAGTCTTTGATCAGGTCGAGGTTTGGATAGATGGTGGTGTAAGACGAGGGACAGATGTTGTGAAAGCACTGTGTTTGGGCGCAAAGGGCGTTGGTATTGGACGTCCACCACTGTGGGGACTGGCTGCTGGAGGAGTTGAAGGTGTGAAGAGGACATTACAAAGTGAGTAAATCAGGACGAGTTTTGATATACTGCTGCGAATGTAAATATGCTGACATGTCCATAGTTTTGGCTGACGAAACCAAGACTTGCATGCGCTTGCTTGGGGTACAGAGGGTGGAACAGCTTGGCATGCACCATGTAAGTTTAAAGCTCTACCTGACATAAGTTCAGGCTGTATTTTGAGGAGCTAACGAATTCATTCTCTAGATTAATACGCGAGTTGCTGAAGGACAAATCTATGATGGGCCGTCCGGCCTTGAGGCTTGTCGAGCGAAATACCGTTCAAAGCTATAATTCTTGGAAAATACAACCATTAAAGACTTGTGACTTACTGCTTCTAGAGTTACTGGATATTCGAATAGCAATGAGCTTGATTTGCCAGCATCTATGATTGCTCAAGTTGTTCAAATTGATTTATACTTCAAGACTGATTCAAGCTCTTCTGGCAGTAGAAATTTGAAGTGCTATTAGTAGTCAGCATCTGGAAACTCGACTTTAATGATAAATAGCATGCCAATACAGCATCGAATAAGAGAGTATCAAACGTAAATAGTTCCAATACTTGTTCGATGGCCGGGTTATATCAATAGGTATTGAAAGTACAAATCGGCCATTCTGATTGGCCAACGCCAAAAGTGGATGGCGTCCTCTCTGCATCTCCGAGACGCCGCTTCATTTTCATCTTTTCACATTCACAACTCACTCAGCGCCTTTTCTCAAGCTTCAGAATGGCCAACCATATCGGTGCGGCCGTAGTACTTCGCTTGCGTCCCAGGCCGAAGTATTTACACGAGACACGCCCAATCCTTGACGCGCTCAAGAAATTCGGAGAAGTCAATACCTTCAGGAATCTCAAAGTAAGCTAAATCCCTTTGAAACACCGAGTCTAAAAACCGGAGAGACGTGCTAAAATATTCAAGTTTGATTTCAATCGCGCGAAACCGAATCCATATAATCGTACCATTCATGTTATTTTCGACGATAAAGAAGCCGCCGAGCGCGCCATCGCCGCATCACCTCTCACAATACCCGTCACACAACCACCATCACACGCAGCAAATACACTCCCGTCCTCTGAATTCTCTGAATTCTCCGAATCTTCCCCTCCATTGAAATCAAATGCCGTCATTAAACGCAGAAGGAACCATCGTATCCCTCCCACCGAAGAAATCAAATGTACAATTGAGCTAGATGACAATCACATCGAGACAATGACCAACCCACGAACAAAATTCAACGTCTACAACACACGCAAGAGCGATAACCCAATCCTCAGGGATCTCCAGGGTCCAGAAACTCAGATTCCACTCCCTCAGCTCGCAGATACCATCGAGCGTGAGGGCGTGACGCTCTTCGATAAACGGAAGAGACCCGATCCCGACGCACCGACTTTAATGGAAATTTATAGACAAGGTCTTAGAAATGCGGCCAATGTCCGGAATCAGAGGACGACGGTCGTCACGCCGGAAAGAACTGAGGCGAATGCTCGGCAAAGCGAACTGGGGAAATTGGCCAAGGCGAAGAAAAGTTCGTCGCAAGCAGATGTAGAGGATTGAAGATACCTTGATCTCTTTACGCGCTTACTATATCCCGGACCGCGGTATTGAATGTTGGGAATCTTTGGATTTTGGTTAATGCCATTGTCCGCATAATGTTAGGGTTATGCCTATTCCAAACGCAAAACCTTCTGATGAGTTGACCCGCGTTTTGCTGCTTGGATATCCTGCAGGCTCGACTATTTGATGGTCATTCGAAGGATGCCGCAATTTGACCACGCCGCTATGGGATATTATAGCGCAAACTCCCCTCAAATAGCTCGGTGTAGCTTGTTCTGTCCAGGGCCAGGGCATCTGGCAAGAGATGTGAGTGGCAGTGGTAGCATCTCCTTGCTTCACCTTGGGTACACTTCCTGGGACTACGCGATGGCGAACTGAATGATTGGGCATTCGGATTTGAATCTATATCAGCTATAGAAGATCGTATTTAGGTAGCAAGAGATTCATTCCTCGTCAACATTTGTCATTGATAAAAACTGATTATACAGTTAAGAAACGCCAGATCCATCATCAAAGCAACGATCTGTCTGAGATACTTATTCAACTCCGCAGTAGGATAATCAGACCCGCAAGTAGGCTAAACTACCGCAAGTAGGCTAAATTAAGCAGAAAGAGTTAATACTGCCACAATCATTTAAATATGCAGGAATACATACTTGCGTCAATCTGGACAATCTGCGGAAGTGCCAACCGGACTTTATTCCGATAAACGGCTGGGCCATTCATCTGGAAGGGATTTCCCTCGAAATAGACTGTCTGCAGCTTCTCCTTGTCCTTCAGCTCGCGCTCTACCTCCTCGAAGCTGGATAGCTGATTATTCGAGGCCCAGAGCTCTTCCAGATTCTTCAACGAGGAGAGATGTTCTAAGTGTGAGACCTGATTGTTGGAGAAGTCTAATACGCGTAATGCCGTGTTATTTTCCAGTCCGGATAGGTCGGTGATCGCGTTATGGGAGAGGTAGAGCTCTTCGAGGTTGGGAAGGTTAGAGACGCCGGTGATGTTTGTGAGGCGGTTGGATTGAATAGAAATGATGCGGAGGTTCTGGAGGGAGTCGAGGTTCTATATAAATTGTGAGAAAAGTACTAACTCAGGGATATAATGGCAACGTACCTTCATCTCGACAATCTTGTTCTTTCCAAGCCACAGCTCCTCCAACGCAGCAAGGTGGTCCAGGTTTTCGATTTCCTATTTGAAAGTCAGCTTGATCCAAGAGCTACCTGGCTCATCGTTTTCATACCCTAATTCGATTCGCCCCAAGCTCCAGATTCCGCAACTTGGACAATCCTTCTAAGCCTTCGATTGTAGAAATCTTATTCTGTACGAAAAAGATATCCGTCAAATTGACAAGGTGTGAGATGTTCTTGATATGCTTGATCTTATTGAAGCTCAGATCCAAGGTGGTCAAGTCAACGAAGTCATCCAGACCCTTAATGTGCGAGATTAAGTTGTCATAAAAATCGAGCTCTTTCATTGACGGGGCGATATTGGAGGGTAGGTTAATGCGCTGTATTTGGTTTTGTCGAAGACATAATCTCTAGAATTCAGCTGTCAGTAAGCGATCTTGTAAATGCAGTGCTGTGAATGAGCAACAATAAGAGGCATCTCGACCACAACTACATTCGATCTTCCGAAGACAAAATCACAGGTAGAGTGTATGTTCATACCTGAAGCTTTTCAAACCGTTCAAGATGCAGCGCCGAGAGCGAGGATATGCGACAATGCACGAGATCGATCTCCTGTAACATGATAGAAGTCAGCCAACACGCTCGAACGCCTAGAAACGGTCCAATCCAGCTTAACATACCTCTGAGTTAGGATCTTCATCTGCCAACAAGTCTGTAGCCCCGTCAGTCTTACTCTACCGCGCATTCGCCTCCGGGGAAATTTCCCTACCCTCGTCCGCCTCGATTTCCTCCACCGGCGGTGCCTCCGGATCGGAGTAATCCGAGTCCTCCAGAGCTTCCGGGTTAGTTATCACGGCTTTTGGCTCGACGCGCATTTTGCCGTCCCAACCTTCCTTATTCTTCATGGTTGATTGGGTGGTGAAAGTGGGATTGATGGGAGGTGGCGGGCGGTGGGATTTGCGATGCGGGGAGTTCAGGCGCTGAGGTTCCGTTTGGGCGGGAAAGGCGAGAATCGCAAAAAAGGGGATGAGAAAGGCAAAGAATTATGTGTGAATGATAATTTGAGCTAGAAAAGCGAAGGGTCATTCAAGGTCATTCAGAGGAGTCGGTTCGAATTGGTCGTGGGGAAGCTCTTCGGAAAATTGGTTGATCGGCGGAGCTAAATGCGGCCATGAGCAAGTGGTGAACCATGGGAATTACTCGAATGCATTTACAATTTTTAGATCATAATAGGCCAAGCTACTGTGTATTCCTGATGAGATACTACTTTTCTCGAGGACTATATACAGAATAAAATGCCCCCCAGCGGTCATATACATTGAAGGAGTCAATCCAGCAATATAATCCAAAGATCTTCCACGCAGTGGTATCAAGGCAGACTATTAAAAGATACCGCCACAGAGAAATTGCAGTAGGTCAGCCTCGAGTGAGGTATATGACCGAAACTGATTGAACCCTGAGGACTGGGCATGACAGCAAGGCATCAGAGCAGGAGCAGGGGAGTATGCTGTGGGAGGGGGATACAAGGGGACATAAAAACCCAACAGACGCCTGCAGAATGCATTGGAAAATGCCGGGAGTTGCGGTAGAGAGACGAAGACAAGGAAAGATCAGGGCATGAGAGGGAATTGACGGGGATAAGAAATGGGCAAAGCTCGCTCGGAGCATGGTCAGATAAGTAAGATCACAAATGCCAGAGGGAAAGGAGCAGAAGGAAGAAAAAAAAGATGCCAGGGGTTATGGGTGCTATACCAAAGGAAAAAAGAAAAATAGATGAAATGGAAAGGGACGAGACAAAAGAGGACTGTGATAGCATAGGAGAAAAAGAAAAAGAAAAAGAAAAAAAAGGGACAAAAAGATGCAACAGATAGGCCATGAGTCGTTGGAGATCCGGTTCCAATCCGAGTCAATGGTCAAGTATTGAGAAGAGAAGTTGTAATGGAAACAGATACAGGGCTGAAAGAGCCCCTTCATTCATAGGAAGAGAGACACAATGCTGGAAAGCTGGCAAAGGAACAGAGGCTTTTTCTCGAACCAAAAAATCAAAGGACATGCTCAATGGGGAATCTCAGGCGTAAGGAAGATCCGGACACAGAAGTTTCACAGAGTGATATCCAGGACCATGCTGACATCTTGGACTTGTTGTCCGGCAAGATCCTCAAGAACAGGGATCAGGTCAAGCAATTCGTTGTCATGTGCGTCAGAGAACCAGCTGCTGATGGGTATCGCGTGTTGAGGGTGAAAGATGTAGGAGGTTGGGGAATTGTCAATGATGATGGTTTCTCGAAGGTCTCGACCAACCTGAGAAAGATCCTGTTAAAAGTTAGGAAAAAGGATCATTTGGTATGAATCAGAAGTTAAAGACACGAACTGACCTTGACATAGTTGCCCTGGTGATTATAACAGCTCTCGCGGAATAAACGGTGGTGGACCACGTTATGAATATCCAATTGATCCAATAGAGGATCACCATACTATAGAGAATCAGCACATTTCTCTTCCATGCAGCAGAATGAGACGGATCAACAAACCTTGGATACTGATGCCGTGAACACTACGACCTCATACAATTCACCAACCCGTTTCATGAATTGGTCAACCCCGGGACGTTTAATCACGTAAATGTTATGATATTGTCCCTCGATCTCGACAGGAATTGTGAAATCCGCACGTTCAAGGACCTATCGTTTCAGTTAGCTTACACGAAATCTGCTTTTTTTAACCGCGAGTTTCTTACCTTGAAACTGCTGTGCACAAGAGTTTCGTCGAGATCCAAAACCAGGCATTTTCTGTTCTTTAGGTGCGGCACGGCGGGTGGCAGTAACCATTGCTGTTCGCCGGCATCTGGCGCGATAGGAGGTTCAGGGACCGGCAGGGGTGGTGGCGGCGGTAGTACTGTCACGGACTGCGCATCTTCCTCGTGCACATCTCCCTCATCTTCAGCGGGAGAGACTTTCTTATCGGTTGATTCCTCCACTGAGGACACTTCAACCCCGGCAGCTGGTTCGCTTTCCGGCTCGATTCCATTCGTTTTCTCCTCGGGTATTACTCCATTGGAGGTAGTACCAATGTTTTCTTGCTCCTCCAAATCCGTGGGAGCTGCCTTGGGAGCCGTCTCGGATTTTCCAGCAGTCGCAGAGGTACCCTCGCCTTGTACATCGACATCAGAGTGCGCGACAGGCTCTTCTTCCTTAGGTTGGGATTGATCTGCGCTGACAATTGGCTGAGTCTTCTCGTCCTTGATGTACAGAGGATCTCTGGATTCCACTGTACTGGAGTCTCCGGTTTGGGCTTCTGCTTTGTCGGGTGTTGGCACTCTGTTTGAGGTGGCTGGTATAGTGGTGGTTTTCTTGGAAGGCAGAGCCGATTCATCGCCATCGACATTCGAAGAGGATGCGCAGCAAAGGAGGCTGCGGAGCTTGGAGATCCTCTTCTGTTGAGGCTTCGGGGAGCCATTCATGTCGGGGGTGGTTGGGATGGTCGTCTCATTACTCTTCTCGGCATTCGCCACGTCCTGGGTTTTTCGCGATCGGCGACTACTGGCCCGACTGCGGTCTCTCCTCCCTTTCAGAATGCTGACCTTCGAGCTTCTTCGAGACGGCTCGTCGTGCGCAGCCTCATCAGCACGGTCCGAGGTGGATGGGTTTTCTGTCTTGGAAGACCGTCGCGATGGCATTGGTATTAAGAGATGATGTTTCTTGGGTGGATCAGCTGGTTCTGCTTTGTTCGAAGAGGCCGGTGTCTGGGCAGCTGAAGAGGAGACAGGCTGAGAGAGCGCGCTTGGTTTAGATTCCTGAGATTCACCCGCATCGGTGGCAATCTGATCGGGGGACGTCTTGGGCGCTAGAGATGAACGTCAGCATCAACATCAGCGACCAGAGACCTCCTCACGAATTGCGCATGAAGCTGCGCGAGAGATCATGCGAGATAGTATAGGGCAGAGTAAAACCCACCTTTGTCCTCGGAGTTCTCGAGGGTGGTCGTATTTATAGGTGCTTTGCCCGCAGACTCGGGAGCTGAGGGTGAGGCATCTCGCCCCTCGCTCTCACCACTCATCGGGGGTGGCTGCAGGGAATATGAATGTCAAAAAGATCAAAAGCATCCACCAGCGGGATCAGCAGTAAGTACAACTCCAGTCGGCGACCAAAAAAAAGAAGAAGTGAGCGCGGCTAAAAGGATGTCAACACTGCCTCCTGGATCAGCAATCCGGAGAATCGCACGTACCGCCTTTTGGCCCCAAAAGGTCAACAACGCCAAGAAGCGACAACGAAAGGCGAGAAGGCAGCAGCAACGCAGATGCAGGCGCAGACGCAAATGCAGATGCAGATGCAGCTCTTTGAGGACGCACTTCGTTTTTTTGGAGTGGAGGGGGCTTCGGGCGAGAGGGGAGAAGGGGGAAGAGGAGATGGGCAAGTCACGTGGAGAGGTGGAAGGAAATGAGCCTTTTCGACTTTCGCAGCTAGTGGCCTCACTAGCGCTGAGCTGCACTGAACAAGGATGGACGAAAATGGGGATTACAGTACTAGGGAGTGATGCTGCATTGTATTGCACCATTCACACGCCTCGGCGGCTACAGACAACTCCTCTTGAGTTGAATTATGCCGGTCTGTTGATATTCTGCCCAGTGAGTACAATAGCCTGCTACTGCTACCCTGATATGCACTATTTACTCTGACCCCAGGACTTACTACCCTGCTAAACAATTAACACAAGCAGGTATGGACTACCAAGTAAACGATGATCACTCGGATTACAGGGTCTGGGCCACCAACTGCAGAAGAGCACAGTGTGATGGAGATGGGAGATCGAGGCAATCCCCACTTCGGCTGGTCGAGCGCAGTTAATGAGTGGAGCCGCCCCTTTTTCACTGAATCCACTGGGAACTCCCAGCTGAGGGACGAAGTGTGATAACAAGATACGAACTTGGATACGAGATATGTACATTGAGATGTATACTAATTACTTATTTACTCTGGGATATAGTCATATATACAGGTACTATACTCAGTATGATATTCTACAGCACGCTCTCCTCGGCCCGCACCCGCTGCACTGCACATTTCCAATTTGGGATTGGATAGATCCAGCCAGGAATATATAAACAGGTACATCTCAATGTGAATCTTATGTAGAGGTGAACATAGCACATAAACATATCTAGTAGAAGCTGGCTATTCACAATCATATCTGAAAATAGTTGTCAACATACGTACTAACTACACGAAGTATGGTATTAACGATTTACCCAGAGTACTCTAATGTTGCTACCCCATATTTGCCAATCTCACGTGCCACCTCCGCATCCCGAGGTTCACCTTCACATGCAATGATGCAACTACAACTTTGCATTCGTTCACCTTCTCTTTTCTTTCAAACTCTTCCCTTCTTACTACTCATATCCATTCTACATGCCGTTTGGCAAGGTACTCACCACCATTTGATCCAAGAGCTGGTCTCTGGCTCATGGCCCTCTATCTCCACTAAAACACGGCGCTCCGGACTCGGGCAACCATGGCCGCCCAGTCCACTCTCCGTCGCCCGGAGGATCCCCTCCTGGCCCTCTACATACATTATTCAGATCTCATTCGGTCGCGAATCCGCAACTCGTCAAAGGCAACTCGTCTGGCCGCTACGGTAGCTCTGCTACTCTCTATCATCGGCTCGGCATATGGTGGGTATAAATGGTACAGGGAGGGTGCAAAGGAACGAGCCCAGGGCCGACGATTATTGCGCCGAAACTCCGGCATTCGTGGCAAAGATGGCTCGCGGACGATCTATGTGCCATATAAGGACTCCATGACATCCAAGGTTCTGATCCACCCAACAAAGCCAACAACCTTCGATGCCCATCGACGGCTCTTCCTCGATCCACCTGCCTCCGCGCGCAGCGGAGCGGAGGGCTCGACCAGCCAAATCCCCCCACCCACGACAAAACCAGGCTTGAATCTGGCCTTCTTACACCAGTTTCTTAGCCTTGGCAGTATCATGGTCCCGCGATGGGGAAGCAAGGAGACTGGCTTGCTCATGAGCCATGGTGTTTTCCTTCTACTACGAACATACCTCTCACTCTTGATCGCTCGACTCGATGGTGAAATTGTCCGAGACTTGGTTGCCGGTAAAGGCAAGGCATTCATGTGGGGTATAGTCAAGTGGTGTGGCATCGGCACTCTAGCCTCGTATACCAACGCCATGATCAAGTTTCTTCAATCCAAGGTGTCGATTGCCTTCCGGACCCGATTAACGAGATACATCCACGACCTCTACCTAACAGACAACAATAACTATTATAAACTGATGAACATGGATGGTGGAATTGGCCAAGGACCGGACCAGTTCATTACACAAGACCTTACGCTCTTCTGTTCGGCTGCAGCGGCGCTCTACTCGTCGATGGGAAAACCCATGGTAGATCTTTTTGTCTTCAACTACCAACTATATCGCTCCCTTGGTCCACTTGCCCTTAGTGGTATCCTTGCAGGCTATTTCAGTACGGCTGTCGTGCTCCGGAAACTATCACCACCATTTGGAAAACTTAAGGCTGTCGAGGGCAAGAAAGAGGGTGACTTCCGTGGTCTACATTCTCGTCTATTGGCCAACGCAGAAGAGATCTCATTCTATGGCGGAGCCGATATCGAACGCGTCTTTCTCGTTCGTAGTTTCAAAGATCTCCAACGATGGATGGAGGGCATATACAGCCTGAAAATCCGATATAACATGCTCGAGGATATAATTCTGAAGTATTCTTGGTCCGCATTTGGCTACCTGGTAACGTCGTTACCAGTCTTCCTTCCTGCTTGGGGTGGCACGGGTGGCGCTACGGAACTGGCCGATGTGCCCGATGGAGAGAAGATGGGGCGAGAGCGTGGGCGTATGAAGGATTTCATCACTAACAAACGGCTAATGCTGTCTTTGGCTGATGCAGGTGGCCGCATGATGTATAGTATCAAGGACATCTCGGAACTTGCTGGGTACACTTCGCGAGTTTACAACCTCATTTCTACGCTCCATCGTGTACATGCCAATGCCTACTATACTCCTCGAGGCTCGCATCCCGAGCTTTATTCTCTCGCTGATGCTCAAGGTACCATACATAACGGTTTCGATGGAGTTCGCCTGGAACAAGTTCCCATTGTGGCACCATCTCTCTACCCAATGGGCGGAGACGAACTCATTGAGTCACTGTCTTTCATCGTCCACTCGGGAGAGCATCTGCTCATCTCAGGACCCAATGGTGTTGGCAAGTCTGCCATTCCTCGTATTGTAGCCGGACTGTGGCCCGTCTATCGCGGTCTTGTCAGTCGCCCTCGTGGATTTGGACTGGATGGTATCATGTTCCTACCCCAACGGCCGTACCTGAGTGTCGGAACTCTTCGCGATCAAGTCATCTATCCCCACACGGAAATTGATATGCGTGAAGCCGGCGAGTCTGACGCTTCATTGCAGAAGATCCTGGACGATGCCCATCTCGGTTATCTTCCTCAACGCGAGGGCGGTTGGGATACCCGCAAGGAATGGAAGGACGTTCTGAGCGGTGGCGAGAAACAACGAATCGCCATGGCCCGACTGTTCTACCACGAGCCGCGCTATGCCTTCATGGACGAAGGGACCTCGGCTGTCTCTTCTGATGTTGAGGGCCTTCTATATGAGCGGGCTAAGGAGCGAGGCATCACCTTGATCACAATTTCAACTCGCGCCTCCTTGAAGAAATACCACACTTATAACATGACTCTGGGCCTGGGAGAAGAAGGCGAGAGTTGGGAAATCGAGAGAATTGGCACGGAGAAAGAGAAGCTTGGTGTTGAGAGGGAGATTCAGGAGCTGCGCAAGCGTCTGGACAAGGTAGATGAATGGAAGCTTCGTCGCGAAGAGATTGAGAATGAGTTGTCTAAGGTCTGGTCAAGCGATGGTGAAATTGCACCTCCACCTTACCAGGAGAACGAAAGCTCAGAAGCAGAAGAGTCAAAGGCACTCCCCGCTGAAGGCATCGTGGAATGAAATGATGTCTGATACCTTGTATGGAGGAACCGTTCTTTGTTTGATAGTCAATCTTTGAAGCGTATTCTGTATACCATTTGATCCCATATTTTAGAGTCCTGACTTGTTTATTTCAATCTCCCCTTTCTGTATATTGAGCCAAAGCGTAAGTTAGTTGTTGTACTTCATGAACTGCTAGAACCACCGATATATACACCGCCTGCTAGTTACAGCAATCCGCCCATTTGAACCGGCAGTACTGATAAGCAGCTATCGTCCGTACTCTTTGGCGACGCGTGAACTCTCTCAAGTGAATGTTTGTCTCTTTTCATTCATTGCAATTCGACTTCCACGATTGACCTTCCCCAATACTGCGCTCGCTCCTCAATTTGTCCATCCTAATACAGTCAGGTGAATTGTCACTCATTTGGCTACAAATACAGGCTCCGGGGCAGAGCTGCCCCGCTAGCTTCTCTCACTGAGATATTTAAGAATTCATTCATCCAATTCAAAATGTCCGCAAGTGAGGAGTCGGATGATCCCAATGTGGTAGTTATACCAGTGGATGATAGTCTCAGTGACGGAAATCCAGAGACATGGCCTAGTAACAACGCCAAGTGGCTATACGAGGAAGGTGATGATACCAGATGGAAAGAAGATCTTGCAAGGCTTTGGGTTGACACGACGGGTGCCAGAGAAAAGGGTAAGCGTGTTGAGGATCTGCTCTGCTCTGATGGAAGACTCCGCCAGATTCGAGTGAGAAGGTAGTCTCTGGATTTCCCTTCTCTCTCCTCCTCTCTATGTCTTGGACAGTGGACGGCTTTGGCTAACTTTCGTTGTTTGTCTAAGGAGTTGAATATATCATTGAAAAACTCCCTGAAGGTTATCGACTTTTTGAAAGACCTAGAGGGACTGATAGCTCTGTCGTATGATTCTTCCCTCGGGTATTTTGTCATTCAGAGCTGACACACCTCGCAGCGCGACCCCTTCCTCTTCGGTCACCCTAGCGGGGGCTATTTCGTGTCACGGAAATCCTTTTTTCCTCACTTTCAATGGCTAATGTCTGAGCGGACTGCTCCATGTGAGTGTAAAGTCTGCATGAAAGCTTCAAACCCTCACAGAGGTAAACCAGGTAGACCCCCTGGCAGACCTCCAGGTAGACCTCCAGGTAGACCCCCAGGAAGACCCCTAGGAAGGCCCCCAGGAAGACCCCCAGGATCATCTCAAACAAGCTCACCCAACTTTTCAATGAGTACCCTCAATTTACCAACTTTTTCTAGCTCAAAACGAATACGTGAGTCTCCTGCTCCATTTCTACTTCATCAGACACAGTGTCTTATTTCTGGTGATTTCATTTGTCTCTTTATATTTTGCCTATACCATGCAATAATCGAATCCCATAGCTGAAAAATTACCACAGGTCGAACCAAAGCCGAGATTGCGGCCAGGCTTAGCCACGAGGAAGCCATGTTACTGCGTGGTAGCAACCGCCAAGCTCCCCCCAAGGATGCTGCTAGGAACCGCTACATCTTTGAGCCTTTATGCCAAGAAGGTCCCGATTATTGGCGAGCATGGATCATGCACATGAAAAAGGCATCCCCAGAACCCGTGGATATTCCAGTGAATCAGCCTCTTAACAAAAATTGGGTGTTTGGAGTTGGCCTGTTGGATAATTACTTTGTTCAAGTCGGCCTAAATGCCACCTTCATTCCACGCCAAGGCGAAACTGTCCTTTGGCTACGAGAAATGAATGGCAAACTGGAGTGGAACCACGAGACACGAACCTACCAGGTTCGGGGGTATGATGGCACATGGCAAGGCATACCACAATGGCAAGCTGGAATTGTCACTCAAACCCCAGTCTCAGAAGCGAAGACAATCTATCCGGCGGATATCCACGAACCAACCTCTGACAAAGCTTTTGAGAACATAACAAACACTGGCTTCCGTATTGAGTGCCTTCCCGATCCAATCGACGACGATAAGAGCTTCTCAAAGCATGTCAAATACATTCCACTAAAGTGCATAAAGCCAATGAACTCATGGGAAATCTTCCTTGACAAGATCCCGCGTGAAAAATGGCACCCCACCATTGAATTCGCTCTCACCTCAACTGGTTCATTCAGCATGCTACACAACCAGTGGTTTCGAGGCACCTGGCCGAATGCCCGGATTCATTCAAAGGGCATTTGGGTGGGTCATGAGCTACTGGCCGTCCGAGATACAATAAGACTCAAGCCTTTCCGTCTAACCCTCAAGGATCTTGAAAATTCTACCCGAGAAAAGAAGAACGACTATCCTGTGACCGATGTCATGGCTATCACTGACATCTGGCTCGAATGGAAGGACTGCATTGATGATCCGGATGCAGACAGCTATGCCAACCAAGTCACAGCCTGGATCGAAGGCAATGTCTACACCCTGGACAAAGACCGAATGAGTCGGCCATGTCCATTCGGAGACAAACCCGTGGAGAAACTCACTAATCGCGAGGTTGACTGCGCCTTCAATCAAGTTGGAATGTGGGAATATGGTGACTGGTACCGTTTGAATGGTGGAAAAACCTGTCGGATCACTCCTGGCTCAGTGCTGGGTCGTTGCTATGAGCCCGTGCCAACCAAGCTTCATTTCGGGTCATTTAATTTCGACTACGACCTCCAAAGTGTTCTTAAAGCCCGAAGCTACAGCGCGCAAGTTGATAGCCGCCTCCCAGAGGGTCATAGCTGGTTCTTCGGAGATAACCGCGTGGAGACGCTCGGCTTAGCAGAGATGAATGGGATCGAGGTTGGACCTGCAGCTGAAGTGCACCAGGAACCTGAGAGATGGGTGGCGGTCCTGAAGATCAATGAAGGCATACACACTTCAGCCGACGTGAAGAATGCCGATATTGGTGACGTTGCGAAAAGGGGACGGCCGCGTAAGGACCTGGCCGATATCGGCAAGACCAGTCGCCTGGTGAGTACCGGGCTAGGTCTGGAACCCGAGACATCTGCCCAAACCTCAAATGTCGAGTCAGACAGCGAGGATGGTCTCACTGCGGGTGAGCTGAGCAAACCGATTCCCTTCAAAGACATGTCTGGAGTCGATCGTGCCGTTAGATACAATGATGTGGATAATCTTCAGGTTGTCATTGATTTGAAAGAGGATGGTGATGATGAGGACTACACAGAAGAAGAAGAAGAAGACTACGAATAAACACCTGATCTTTAATCAGGATGTTTCAGGCCGTGGTTCCACGAGGTTTGTGTTCTAACAGGCAATGCGAACTGAGCTCCAGCGGATAATCTAATGAATTATGACACTGTCCCATACACCTTGTTTAAAAAGCAGATAGCTGGGCTGTATGATCCAAAATAATCTGATCGAGTGCAATTTCAAGTCCATTTCCAACATTTCATAGATCAAACAAGGATGTAACAACTCCAGTCTGAAGCTGGTCAATTTCACATTGTCCATCTGGATACCAAGTCACTACTACAGGAATACTTTGGCTGTCATTACGCCTACTAGGGCTAGCAGTGACTTGATATCCAGATGGACAATGTGAGATTGGCCAGCTTCAACAGGGATTGTTACATGGCGATTGCAGATTACTGGAGTAATCGCTCTAGGGCACTAGCTACCATCGAGCTGCGAAAGGCCAACTATGAGTATTCTATGCAATAAATCAAACCGGAAGAAATCCAATCGCCCCTAATAAGTCTTCTGCACGACTCCTCTCGCGAAATCAGCAAAAGTAACACCATCATCCACCTCTTCCCCAAGATTCGGCTGCGTAAAGACAGCCAAAGTATTCCTTGCAATCCGACCAGTCCCCGTCTTAGCCCCCTTCACAAAATGCGGCACAGCCCGGAACTTGCCCTTCGTAATAAGTTGCAAGGCTTCACCAGTCTGGAAAGCAAGACAATCCTTGGGAATATTGACCTTGACGATATCGCCCGTTCTCGACCGAATATACAGTCCCGCAGCAGGATCAGGCGAGGATGTCAATTCAGGAAGGGTATCAGTAGATGATTGAGGAAGAGATGGAGGCGAAGCTTCCTCATCGAGGAACATAGCAGATGTAAGGCCCGTCAAACAGCCATGATCAACATGTGTAGCGCACCAATCATCATCATTTTCATCGGCTAAATCAGACTCAGCCGAATCAGACGGGAAATAATGCAACAATCTCGCCTTTGTAGTAAGGCTACTCCGCACAACACGTTGTAAATACCCCTTCGTATACCCTTCGATATTCACCTCAGCATACTGATCACAAGCACCTGCCACCAACGCCGCGGTATCAATGATCAATGAACAAAGACCTTGTACGCTACCGCGGAAACCAGGTAATTTCTCTGCATCCGGCCAGATATTCGGCGCAGTGTACTGAGGAAAATCGGGAAATCCATCCGCGGGAGCATTGTTCAAAGTGGGATTCTGGTAGAAGGCACAGTTGATGTAGTATGATCCTTTGTGGGTGTCATATTGTCCTGATTTCAGGGTTTCTTTACCACAGGACCAACCGACAAGGTACTTTGATTGTGGACTTTCAAGACTTTCTATGGCATTATTAGCTGCTATCTCCTATTTACTTCTCTTCTTGTGCGTTGGAAGATGTACCCAGTTCGGCGGCTGGAAGAGCGGCCAGATATGAGGAGTTGGAGAGGACTTGCGCGCGCAGTCGAGTAAATTGTTCGGGTAAATCTTTCACGACCATGATACCCAGAGAAGATGGACCGAATGCCTCTGTCAGAGTGTCGAATGAGACCGTTCCTATTGTATATGATTAGTTTTTATCTCGTGGTGGATTATGATGATCTGGGGAATGGAGATTGCATTTCTCACCATTTTCAAGATCTTTCAAACTGACAGTGACTGCCTGAGCTATAGGAAATTGAGGAGCACTCATATTTTGAACTTTCAGCTATTCTTGTCTGCTGTAGTTATGTACGATGTCAGACTGCGAAGAGTAAAAAAATTCGAATTGGATGTTGATGTTGATATTTTTTTTTCTTCCCCGCTTAAAAAGATAAGCCGCGGAGGTTGCATTGCAGTGGCTAGTCACGGCATTGCGGAGAAGTTCTACTAAGTCGACCGCTGGAAGAATTGCAAATTGTCATTTATTATAGAAAAGTAAATAAAGAAGTATTGTACAGGGTATTGAATGGAAATATCATCATCTGCTTCTCCATATACATAGCAGTTTAGCAGTCCAGTCTACTCTGTTCGGCGAGTGACTGCACGGAGAGTACCAAATGGTAAGACATCACCAATACGTTTGGCTCCTGTGAAAAGCATCACAAGTCGATCAATGCCACATCCCCAGCCACCGGTAGACGGAAGACCCCATTCGAGGGCTTCAAGGTAACTCTCATCTACTTCGCCGGGTTCACCGGCTGCTTTGCTAAAGCGTAGCTGGTCCTCGAACTTGCGGCGTTGTTCAAAAGGCGAGTTCTCCTCCTCATAGGTATTCACAACTTCCTTGCCTTCGATGAAGAGTTCTCCACGTGCGGCCACGATCTGGTTTGTCACAGGGTGTTTGAAGGATTTGGAGAGTGGAGAGAGACATTCGGGGGGATTTATGATAAAGGTCGGATCGATGCAGTCGGGTTCAACGTAGGTGCCGCAGAGTTCATCAAGAAGGCGAGGAAGAGTAGCGTTTTCTGGTAGGGGCAAGGAGAGGTCTTGGAAAAGAGTTCGGATTTCGTCGATGGCAGAGGGGGAGGTGAGGTCGGGGAGTTTGCGTTGAATTCGTTCTTCAATACCACCGATGAAATCTATTCGACGGAATGGAGTGGCGAAGTTGGCCGTGGTTGGATTCAACGTGCCATCTTGATTGAGGGTTTTGATATGCGAGGCCATGCCAGACAGTAGATCCTCAGTCATGAGCATCAAATCCTCTAGATTGGCATAGGCGTGGTAGAACTCGCATGTCGTGAATTCGGGATTGTGTGTCTTGTCAATGCCTTTTCCCTTGATGTCAGCGATCTAATTCTTTTCTTATTGGTTTGGCTTTAACTCTATACACACCTTCATTCCGAAACGATGAACCAATTTCAAAGACCTTATCGAATCCACCCACAACCAACCGCTTCAACCATAGCTCCGGCGCAATGCGCAAGGATAACTCGCGTTCAGGGAACTCTGTAGCTGAAGTCAAGAATGGACGAGCAATAGCACCGCCAGCTGAACCTCCAAGAATTGGGGTATTGACTTCCATGAAGGAGCGATCCACGAAGAATTGGCGCAGGTATTGTGTTAAGGACGAACGAGCACGAATAATCTGTGCCGCTGTTGGATCCGCAAGGAATTGAACATGGCGAGGATAGGGTGATGTTTCGTGGGAAGAGTCACGGAGAGGTACATCGTGTAGACATGGAGCGAGTAACGTTGGCAACTCCGTCGCGTCCACCGTCAGTTCACCTCGACCGGTGCGATGCGGTTTACCAGTTACAGCTGGGAGTAATCAGTACAAACGTTTTCTTTGGGCTTGCATATCTGCAGGGTAATCATACAAAAAGCATCACCGCGGCGAAGCAGACGATACAATTTCTTAAATTGCTCAGGCGATACACCTTCGAGCCGACGCTTGTTGCACATCACTTGAATCTTATGGCCATCTTGCACGATATCGAAGAAGATCAATTTGCTCCCGGCAAGTCTATAGGTACGTATCCTACCTAAGCTAATCTAAGTATACGGCGAGAGACGCGAAGGTCTGGAAGATATAACCTACCAGAGACCACCACCGGCTCATCTACTGATTCATTGTTGGCCAGTTGGGCATACCGCGTACGGAACTCGCCACAACTCACGGTGCGCACATCTGACACCAAGCGCGGGTAAGGGTCGGCGCTGACCTGTGATATTTCCTGGATGCGTTCTTGAAAGGCCCTTTCAGGAGATGCACTTCCACGTGCAGACTGGTGGGTTAGTCGAGTTGTTGTCGGTGTGATTCGATGAGATAATCCTGTGCTGAGGACATGTTAGCAATGGCCATTTAACAAAGCAAGAAATAAGAGTAATAAAATGCAGAGAAAATTGAATCAGTATTGGTAGAGTCCGGTGCGTTCATCTGTCCGAAGACATCAACTGCAGCGGTTCTGAAGCAGGTAGGAAATATCATCACATTAAAGTAAAAGAGAAAAAAAAAACACCAAAACAATTGCAATGTCTTACCTTTTACTCAATCCCTGCAGTCCTCGATACAAAACTCGAGGGCGAATTGAATGCATCGTTGCAGGGTGGGAGAGAAAAGAAGAAGAAGAAGAAGAAGCGAAAAAGTGGAATTGCCGAAAGAAAAATATGTCGAAGGCGGAGAGCAGACCCGGTGGAGCCCTCCCAAGCTGCGCGACCTCAAGACTTCCCGGGTCTTCTTCAACTTGTCCATCCATCCATCTGTTCGTGAGTTTCTCTTGAATCCCCCATCGCCGTGATTCAGTTGATCTAATTCTTCTCATAAGCTAAGAAACATTCACCTCACCTCTCCACATCAATTCACAATGTCTTTCCTTTTCGGCGGCCAGCCTAAGATGTCCTCGGAGCAGAAGCTCGCTGCTGCTGAGACCGAAGTCGAGATGATCTCCGACATGTTCACTCGGTGCGTTATTTGAATTCCATCAGTTCGACAATGGTTCTTCTTAAAGCTATTTGCCGGCTATATGCGGGAGAAACCAATGGCTAATTTTTGCGCAGTCTCTCCGAGTCCTGCACCAAGAAGTGCATCCCTACCGACTACCGCGAAGGTGACCTTAACAAGGGCGAGTCCGTCTGCCTGGACCGCTGTGTCTCCAAGTTCTTCGACGTCAACATCAAGGTCAGCGAGAAGATGCAGGGTGAGGCTGCCGCCAACGCGCAAAAGGGTGGCGGTATGGGCTTCGGCATGTAAAGTGCTGAACGTCGCGACGACAATTCGGAAACACAAAGGCGATCACTCTGATCAATCGATATATATATATAGATTGATTCACTACAGTGATACCTTGTTGGAGGGATTTTTGCTGGGCCTGATTCCCTCCTTAGGCGAGAGTTTCGGATGGTCAGAAGGGTCTATTTGATGATGGACATATTTTATACTGTCACATTGGAGGCGAAGGACCGCCGATCTAAGGTCCATGTACAATAGGATTCAAAGAAAAATCTTTTGGAGAAATATACCAAAAAAGATTGAACACAGAAAGAAAAAAGAAAATATCGTACAAAGGGTATTCGTACAAGTAAAACGAATCATTGTGTCGGAAATCCAAATGACCGTCGTACCCATTCCATCCAGGAAATATTGCTCTGTTCTTCTTCACCCTTGAGAAGACCCTTGACTCGCGTTTCCACATTGACAATGTGTCTCTCGTAATCGGTCAATCCCTCCTCCATGTCCTCGACCTTAGATTCGAGAACATTGAGTTCGTAATCAAGCTTCGCGCCCAGGAGTTCCACCCGCTTCACGTTGTCCGTGAGATTGGAATGCTCGTCCGTGAGAAGGTCACTAGATCTGTCACGAAGTCGCTGGTAATCCCCCGAGCGATCTAGATAAACAGAGTTGAGTTCTTCGTAGCGGTCGAAGAGCGCTTGATTCAGGCCATCCACTGAATCGACCTGGCGCTCAACCCAAGGAACGGTGTGTCCACTCAATTCAAGGATGCGCGAACTGAAGATTCGCGCATCGGATGCTAGCATGTCTTCTTGGTCAATGGCTTCCTCCATATTGACGGTATCCTTTACTTGTGGCTGGTCACCGACTGGCTTCCAATTCAACACCACTTCTTCGACATTGCTGAAGGACAAATGGCGAGGACAGCGGTGGTCGTCTCGATCCGTGTCGTCGTGAAGGTCGCGGAGGTCTTTGCAGCTCTGAGGCCGGCGTAGGGCCATCATGGCCAGACCGGACGCCGAGTCATCTCGGTCTCTGTCTCGTTCGCTTGATGGGGCAGTAGAGCGGCTTCTCACTCGTTCAATATCTGATTCATCGTCTGCGCTTCGGACGGGTTGCAGCTCTGGAACTTCATCCACTTCCTGGTGTTGCTCGTCCTCTTCCTTTGCTGGTGGTGGTGATTCAACATGGATTTCGGGGGGCTTTGGATCCGCATTTGTATCGACCCTCGGCGCATTTTGGAGGTTCGCCTTCTTGTCTTCTTGAGTTGTCGGGCCATAGGCTTTAGAATCTGACACAAGCTCCGACTGAATTCGGGATTTAGTAGAAGGCCGCTCTGGATCACTGTCGTAAGGATAGTATGCAGCATCATGTGTTAATCCGATGTCGTCCCGGGGATGCTTGTGGTGTGAGCGTAGGCCGGGAATCCCAACTGCATCTTTGAGACGAGCCCTAGCATCGGAGACTCGTCCACTGACGCCCTTTTTGCGATGCTCTTTTTCTTCCAAAGTCAATGACTCGGGTGTCTTCCACTGCCGATCAAGTCCAGATGCTACTCGTTCGGCATGCAAATCTTCTGTTGAGTGTTTCTTTCGGCTGGTCCAAACATAGCCACCTTGGTCATCGGCTGTAAACATCATGTCCGAGCTTGGGGCTTTCTTGAACCCATGATCGATACCACTTTTCCGAGTTTTACCCAGCCAAAGCCATTTGGCCCTTGATCCGTAAACGCACTGCACGAACATATCAAGTTCCAGAGTTTCGATATCGGCGATGCCGCCTTTTTCTCGCCCACGAACCATTCCCATGACCATCTCGCCGCCTTGGCCACTAAGTTCAGTCATGGTTGATTTGATTGCATCGCTCCATCCTTCAGAATTGGCCGCCTTTGCCGTGACACGATGGAGTCGATCCAAGGTTCGTCGATCGAGTCTTCGCGAGCGATTCATCTTTTGTGATTTTTGAAACCCGCCAATTCCTCGCTTCAAATTATCAATATCAAATGCATCCTTCCCAACAGGCGCTCCATAAGCATGTAGTCGGTTCCGTGCGCCCAGCAGGGTTCCCAATATAGCTGCAACACTCGTCGGGCCCAGGACACCATCACTAGGTTCGATATTGTATAAATCAGTGCCGATGTCTGCCCACCAATCACCAATTGCCCCCTCAGTCACATCACACAGCAGACCATCCACGTATTCTGGTGCTAATTTATCGAAGACCATCAATGCAATCTGACACTGCTTGACCAGCTCAATAACAGCGGTATATACAGGAACTCGCTCGCTCGTACGATAGAGCTGATGAAACTTGGCTTCAGTGGCAGCCAAGGGCCGCTGGAGTTTCAAACCCGCGCGACCAGCGCAGCCGAGTCGCTTCAAATTCTCATTCACAATGAAATCATCCCGATGTTTTTTGATATCGCCTTCGGGGACTGGGATCACCATTAGCGACGAAGGGAAGGAAGCTAAATCCGTCACCATAACCGTCCCGAGCGGCGTTTCCTTCCTGCGAGCATGGTATTTCTGCACTGCATCGAAATACATTCGTAGACGAGGCGACCATGAAGACTCATCCGTTGGAACGCTCAAAACGCCCACGTACACCGTATGCGATGGGTCTCCGGTATAGGTGGATATCACAAAGGTGGGATGGCTTCGTGAACAGGTCCATTGTTCAACGATATAGATCTCGTAACCCTCAAGCAAGGTCCGTCGGTATAGTACATCTGTGGAGGGATCTTCTTCAAGATATCGAAGGGCGACTGGATCGGTGAAAACAAGACGTTGTCGGCCATGCGGTAAGCGCTCGGGGACGGGATCGTTCGTATTGGAGGCGGGGCTGCTTCTGATGACTTCAGGCGCTTTGCCAGAGTCGTGGCGGTCTGCCAGCGTAACTTTTTCTGTACTCTGCATGGCAGCTGCTTCTCGATACTAGATACAAAGCACAGCTGAGTGGAGCCAAATAAGTGCTTGTATCAAGGACCATTTGCCCAATCTCGGCTCTTGTCAGGGAGGTGCTGGCCTTCCTTGAATCCTCCCACACAATCTTTTAGGTAGAAGCCAGGGTGACATATCCCGAGAATGACTGTTGCAGCATTCCTGCGGTGGTCGATGGAGAAAGTAGGCAGAGTAGGAGTAGGTTGTGGAGCTCTTAGGAGGTTCCAGCTTGGCGAAGGCTGCAGAATTACCGACGTCACTAGTGGGCGGTGGAGGATCTACTACTACTATGTACATACACAAAGGCACTCAACAGGGGAAGCTCCGCTGTGCAAGGGACACGGAGAAAGATAATGGTCATCGAGAAGGCAATGCGTCTCGCAATTGGCAGTGAGGATTAGAAGTTGATTGATTTACAATCGCGCCATGTCCTTTTCCACAGTAGGCGTTCGTAGACATTGGAGCTTACATGAAGTTTACACCATCCAGACATGAACGAAGTTAAATATCATATTAAGACGCATTCTTCAATCCCGACTGAACTGTCAAGTACGATGTGTAAGAAAGGTGCTTTACGAGAAAGTTTTCTCTTCTCCACAGGCCACCAGCTTGGGTAGCACAGCAATGAAAAGAAGACCATGCGGTACGATGAGTACCAGCGTAAGCGCGAAGGCCAAAGCCAAGGCACTTGGAGGCAACTTAAGTTGTTCAAAAATTCCCAGACGACCCGAAGGCCATCTGGAGTGGTCACGTAGGTAGTTTTCAACTAGCAAAAACACGATCTCGGATTTCTCCTCACTGATACGCGTAAAACCCGTGCACTAGGATGAAGAAGAAAAGAAAAAAGAAACGGAAAGGAGGTGGGCGATGAAAGCTATTTATACTCTGACAGGATTGGCGCTAGTCGTAAGCGAGAGTGGGCCCCATGCCAATCATATTCGTGCATGTCTGCTTGCTGTCCGGAGCTAATCTAATCTAGGGATAGCGTCATCAGCCATTCTCCCTTCGCATGTTCGGCCGTACAAACCAGCTACTCCTAACATAGTACATACGAGGTACAGAGGACTTAATTAGCGACTCACTGTTAGATGGGTCAAATTTTGTACATGCTTCTAGATGTATGATGGACCGCTGTGGGCTCTAATATTCTTCTATTACACTCCATTCAGCCACAGACAGTAAACGAAGTTCACTGGAAATGGAAATCATCAGTCACGTGTCGATGGCGTAAAGGAACGGCGATCATCCGGAACAGATCAACCGTCCCGGTGACCTCGTTGACCACTTCTATCGATCAGATTTGACCTCCTCACTCTTCTACATTCATGCCGATCTCTATATATTCCCAGGGCCCTTGAAGTTCGAGTTTTAAGAAAGCCCTTTCGACAACCACTTCCCTATGGCCCCCGGACTCGTTGGGCGGTAACCTCATTGTCTCCGCATTTGACCACCCGAACGCCCGTGGACCTCTTCCACCATGGACCTCGTTGAAAAGGAGCATGAGCGAGTCTTGAGGAGGCTCAAGGCTTCAAATGCACTGAAAAATGTGCAGTCGACGATTGATATACTGCAGTCAGCTCGAGACAACATCGCTGCCGGTTCGTAGATTATCCGCTCATCTCATGGTACTGCGGGGAAGGATTGCAGCTTTGCGATACTCCGCCAACTCAAACCCTACCCTCATGGCTGACTTTGTCTTTGCCTTTCAGACCCGAGTCAAGCTGGAGCTACCATAGCAAAGCTTCAGAATCCTGTCAAACACTCTTTCGACAACATCAACGACAGTCTGAAAGAAACCCATAGTGGCCTGAACAAGTACACCAAGTCTCTTGATAAGGTATGCCGAGAAATCTACTCTTCATGCTTTAAATCTATTTCTCACATATTCTAACTGACTCTTTCTCCCCCTCTTGCAACAGCTTTTCAAAGACCGACCCCTCCCTAGCAGCGAGCATGATGCACTATCCAACCAAGAACAACTCATCAACCGGGCTATCGCTATGCATCTCCTCCGGGAAGGACAATTTTCTGTCGCGGCCACATTTCTCTCGGAAATTACAGATCAAAAATCCATGCTAGAGGAAGAAAGTGTTTCCCGGTCAAACCTGCAAACCTCTAATCTCTTCAATATTGACGAGGTTCCCTCGACCGAGATCCGCAAACAATTCGCCTCCATGTACTACATCCTACACGAGCTGAAGGAAAAGCGCAATCTTCTTCCCGCAATTGAGTGGTCCAGAGAAAATCGCGAGTCCCTGGCCGCTCGCGGAAGTAACCTAGAATTCGAACTATGTCGTCTTCAATATGTATGGCTCTATCACAACAAATCTCTCGAACCCACCGATTCTCCCGGAAACTGGCAAGCAGCCGTCACATATGCAAGGCAAGAATTCCAGTCATTTGGCCCAAGGTACTTGCCAGAAATACAGAAATTGTTAGGTGCCATGGCATTTATCCCGAATCTCCATGGTTCGCCATATGCGGCAACTTTCAACAATCCAACTGCGTGGGAGGAGGTTTCCCAGTCATTCACACGAGAGTTCTGCTCCCTTTTGGGTCTATCCGCAGACTCACCACTTTACATCGCTGCTACAGCTGGCGCGATTGCATTGCCCACCCTATTGAAACTCCAAACCATCATGAAAGCAAAGCGTACGGAGTGGACGACGGAGAATGAGCTGCCGGTAAGTATCCACCCAATGCTGGCAATAACGAAGGCATCTTACTAAGAATGTGTCAAGGTTGAAATATCACTTCCTCCATCATATCTTTTCCACTCCATCTTTGTCTGTCCGGTCTCTAAAGAACAGGCGACCGATGAAAATCCACCGATGATGATGCCATGTGGGCACGTCATCGCCGAGGAATCGCTGAAACGACTCAGCAAAGGTGGTCGATTCAAATGCCCCTATTGTCCTAACGAAAGTCATTGCAAGGATGCTCGCAAAATTTTCCTGTGATTCTCACATCTCTCTCCCACAATTCCCCTTTCTTCTCACATTTTATCTCTCTCCTTCCCCTTTTCTTTTATCTTTCAGGCGATAGCAGGTCTTTCGGGCTTGGAGATTATGGCGCTTGGATCTGGCGTTGACAGGATCAGTTTTGGTCTGGTATCTTGTATCTATGGAGACTATTTCCAATGATTTATCCTATTCTGGTGGAATTTGATTAAACCCTTTCCTCTCTTCTGTCATATCTACTCCGTACTATCAACATTCTAATCAAAATCAGGCAAATGACAAGTCTGTAAAATCCGACTGGACTAACCACAATCGTCCATCGCACCTGCCAACCGCAATTTCCCTGGCTCCACTCCCTAATCAGGCAGGCGCCTCATTGGTGGGAGTCCCGTGATCACGCGTCCATTTGGCGACACTAAAGACCGCGTTTCACAGTCATGACGCGTCGGAGGGTCCTTTCTTGCTTCTTCGGGTTATATTGACGGGGACTAATTGGTCGATCGTCTGTATGCTAACATCTGATACCAGGAACAGACTTGTAATATACCCATCTTGACTGAATGTTCCAGTTCAGTCTTATAAATAGTCTCTTTACCCCTGACCCTGATGGAGGCAACGGTCGTCTCTCCCTCTTCTCCTCTAGACATTTCTTCCCATTGCCTTTCGTATAAAAATCCATCATGTTGTCTAATCGAACTCCACAAACTCCTGATCATTCCTCCAGATACCGAGCGGCGAAAGCCTCGATAGCACGACCACGTCGTGTACGAGAAAGCTCGTGCGCAAGCTCTTCTCGACAGTCAGTCATCCCTGAACGAAGACGAAGACTCGACACCCCGCCAGATTCCACGTATGTCCTACACTTAGACCAGGCAGTAAAGACCTGCAAAGAAAAGAATCACTCAGCCTGGAACAACGAAGAATAAAAGGCCAATCTAACACTATTGACAGCTCCCCAACCAAATCATCCCCCCTAGTCATGCTCCGCGTAGGTCCGGAAAAGCGCCTCTTCGCCGCGCACGAATCCATCCTCTGCGCATCCCCATATTTCGCAGACTACTGCGGCCCTCAAAGTCCCAGTCCACTCCCAATTCCCCATTTCCAACACCCAGGCAAACGCATCGAACTTCCCGACGAATCTCCAGAGATCCTCTCCTGTGTCCTGGAGTTTCTCTATAAAGGCGATTACTATCCGCGGTTACGACACAATGCCCGGCGACGTACATGGGAGCTGGAAGATGCGCGCGCAGATGGAAATCCCGGGACGACGGTATATCATCATCGGGCAGGATTGATATTGCGCGATACTGCCGTATAGTAAGTTGCTCATTCCAACAGATCATGTTTTGCCAATATCTCGCTCTTCAGCTAGTACATAGTACTAATATGATCGTACCATTTAGCTGCGCAGCTCAGAAATATAACCTTCCAACGCTACAGCGTCTAGCACTGCGCAAACAAGGGCTGCAGACGGGAATCGATTGCAGTACCATTCTTTCTAGTGCCCGATACGCTTATGCTAATACACCCGAGACCGAATCGAAATTACGAGCGCATTATCTAGCTCTGATCATTAGGTCTCGTGGGACTTTTAAACGGAGCGGAACAATGCAGGTTGAGATGGAGCGTGGTGGGCGCTTGTTTTTTGATTTGTTTGTTGCTATGTGTAATCATATGGTAAGTTTCACAAGGGCTGATTACATGCTTTTGTATCATTAACTTTTCAAGTGGTGCTGGTTTACTAACTAAAATAATTTATCTTTTAGGATGAGGATGTTGCTTCACAGTTGTCGGTTTGTAGTGGTTCGTTGCAGCGGTATTAGTACTCTCCAGAACGATCTTGGAACCTCAGAGTGGCTACCTTAAAAGATAATACCAGGTCTGCGAGTGATTAGTTATTTTTCGCTGCTTTTTTCAAGTTCTGCCTGCGCTTTCATACCCTTGTACTAGTACTATTGTTATGTCTCCATGGAAATCGTGTACTAGTATCTTCCAATTTCGATTTAGAAGGGGAACTCATCTTCGAGATGTTTTTCTTTATTGCAAATATTAATGCTATTCATGTCGCTTCTATTTACGTAGTACGTTTCAATTCGGCATCTTCATGAGTCAAGTTGCGCCTCTCTGCCTTGGTAATTAGTGATGAAATATCGAAGCACTGTCCTGCTGAGACGGACGGAGTGGGCCTGTGTGGTTCATGCTTGTCATTGCTTGGCAGTAGCGAAGGAGTGTGGCCCTTGGCCAGAGGAACAATGTGCATGAGTCGGAAGAAGATGCGTCTCAACTGCCGGTGTTCCAACGACATGATTCAAGAGAGTATGTAGGAGCTCATGCAATAATTTTGTCATGGTCTCATGGTCATCATGGAATAGAGCAGAGGAGTTTCGTTGTAAATATGCTTGTCGTCAATCGTTCTGCCGTTTATACGCCGGTCCCTGGGAATGCAGCGTTGTTTTTGCTGAGAACGACAATCCCTCGCTCTCGAGCAATGTATCCTTTCATCAAACCCTAGGTAAAGTAAGTTATTGGGGCGACTTTATCAGGGAGAGATTAGATGGACAAACCTTGTATATGAGGTTGGCCAAGAGACACTCAACCTCGTCCATGTCTACACGAGTACGACTAGTCGCATGAGTGCCGATTCGTAGAGCGGCCGCAAACTCAACAACGGGAACTCGAGTCCGTCGGATGGGAGGCTGTCCATCCTTGGGTTCTTCAAATCCTCCTGCAATAAATACTTTTCGGAAGAGATTGCGCAACGCAATATCACGTCCTCGTTCAAGGGGAAGATAGATTCGCCTCTTCACAAACTCCTCCTCGCCGGCAGACATGGCTTGGTCAAAGCCAACAAGATCGCCCTTCCGAATGCAGTTCGACAGCGGCCGGAAAAGTTTCTCTAGACGAGGGAAGGGTGCCAGTAATTGGTTGCTGGGGAGAGTGTGCGTGGTAACCAAATGGCAGGGAATAAGGTACGTTAGGATTAATCTATTTCACCGGTGAGTAAAGCTCAACGCAAAATGGCTCTGCATATACTGACTCTCTATTCTTGCTGGCGTGTCGGTAGCATAGCTTCCATGCATTTGTCAGATGTTCCTCGGCCTGAGAGTGTTTGGTCATTAGCTGCAGAACGTCCAATACCCAACACGATGGAGGCACATACCTCGGCGTAGTTCTCATCCAAGAAGTGTATAACGCCAAGATAATACTCGAACGTTACAATGTGGGACTTGGGGAATGCCTCCAATGGGGGTAGATCGTCTGATTGGGCATTAATGGCCCGGATGAGATTTTTGGTGAGGCCAACAGAGTTGATCTAGTTCTGGTCAGCAAGATTCTCAGCGAGCGGTGGTAGTAACATAATCTCCTACCTTGAAGTATGTCTTGAAAAGCAGATTGGTAGTATTGTAGATCCCCCACTTCCGAGACTCTTCAATGGGAGCTCTATAACGGTGTCAGCAAGAGACTCTTCGCCTTCATAAAACCAGGTACCCCAAAAACGTACCGATCACCCAGGCATAATGTAAACATTCGATTGATCACCCGGGCAGCATCTTCCAAGTTCGCATTCTTCTCAAAGTCGGCAGCCACATCATCCTGGAAGCCGAGACTGGACGATCCCTGGGAGGCGGCTTGAAGATCGGCCTTGATCGCAAAGGTGCGCAGGTATTTGCCCACAGTGTACAAACAAGGCAAGGTCCAAGCAGGGAGTCCTGAGGCAGTTGAGTAACCCCGTATAATTGCATTCGCCACTTTCTTCCAAGCGGTAAATATTGCGACAGCACTAGCTCCAGGATGGCCAGCTTCGAACTTCAACAGCTCCCCAGCGGCTTCCCAGTAAGCAGCGAAGATATCGACCCAGGCATGTTGTTCGGCTTTAGAGATCTTTGGTGTTTTGCCGTGAAAAAGAGAAGAGTTGAGATCTTTGGTTAAGTAGGCAGGATTGGAGAAGTTGTAGAATGAGCGCAACCGATCGGGGTCATCCCGGGTCGCAATTGGAGTTAGCACCGCTGCAAGACCTGGACCCGATCCATTGAGGTAGGCCATTCGGAATTCATTTGCGAGGGTTCCCATGGTGATTAAACTCTAGACATAAGCTTCTCGCGTTCGGATCAGTAGTAGATCTCTGGAATTCGCACGGTCATTCGAGCCAGAAGGCGCGGTCACCAAGGAGAATCCCAGCTGGTAAGAAGCCGCTTGCCCTTTTGGCAGTTAGAGATGTGGCGCAGGCGGGGAAACGTGGCGGTGGTATGTCTTCGAATCGAGAAGTGTGGCTGGTGAATAATAATTCCCTCTTTGGGACTAGCGCGCACAGCATGCCTCCACTCGGTTAAGCGAAGGGTGGTAGCCCTAAGCACTTTGCAACACACTCCCAGATTTCTCTCCACCGACGGCACTCTTATCGACTCAACCACGACAGCGACAATCACAGTAGGTTGCCCTTTTATGCCATCATATTTTTGACCATTGCTAACATATCATTTTCCAGATGGGTAAGTGACCTTTTTGAAATTCCGACCTCTGCGCTCGACTCGAATACGATTCACGGTGTGTGCGAAACCCGACGAGATACTCTGGACCGAACGTGCCATCGACAAATGCATCAAGACCGAGAAAGGATGGGATGAATTGGACGAAGAATGAAGCGGATCTACTTGAATTGCTGAAGGATGACCTTGCACCGCACTGCCGACCACGATAATGACGGACCGCCATATCGAATTTTTTTTATTTCTAATAGACCAATCGTCAATCACGCACAAACACTTCGACTTCAACACTTCGCCTACTGCGAATCTCCCTCGAACGGAATTGCACACCCGTCCATCATCGTCAAGAGCGCAGGCGCAGGAAATTTTACCGACCGGATCGAAAATGATGACTGATAAATTCCACAGGGCGTCTTACCGAGTACCAGGTCATCGGCCGCCACCTGCCTACCGAGCAGGCCCCTAACCCCAAGCTGTACCGCAGTATGTTCAGGAATCTATGGTTTTTTTCCCCTGGGACACTGATCTGATATGTTCATAGTGCGGATTTTCGCGCCCAACACTGTTGTCGCCAAGTCCCGCTTCTGGTACTTCATGGCCCAGCTCCGCAAGCTGAAGAAGGCCAACGGTGAGATCGTCAGCCTGAACGTGGTATGTGGACAACAGCCCTTGTAATCAAATCTCCCTCCTGAATCTGTGCTGATTGCCATACAATAGATCAACGAGAAGCGTCCCCTCAAGGTCAAGAACTTCGGTATCTGGATCCGCTACGACTCTCGCTCCGGTACCCACAACATGTACAAGGAGTTCCGTGAGATGTCCCGCACCGAGGCTGTTGAGGCTCTCTACCAGGACATGGCTGCCCGTCACCGTGCTCGTTTCGGCTCCATCCACGTACGTTCCACCTCGTGAAAATTTATACCAACATGTCCTAACCCACATCCTACAGATCCTGAAGGTTGTTGAGATCACCGACAACGAGACCATCCGCCGCCCTTACATCAAGCAGCTCCTTTCCAAGGACCTCAAGTTCCCCCTGCCCCACCGCTCCGCCAAGCCCGGCAAGAAGCTGTTCGCCTACTCTCGCCCCTCCACCTTTGCTTAAATGTGATGTTTTTGTGGGATTATGGAGATGGAGTGTGTGGATGAATAACTGCGTTATGGCCATGGAATGCATAAAATACTCGCCGTGCGGAACGGCCTATGTATCCCATCAAGTGGATGACAATTTGGATGTCTCTAGTCCCGTGTAGTGACGTTCAAGGTTTAAATTTCAAAAATATCGGGTTCATTGTTCTGCTTTTATTCTCGCCGTAGGAAATTCTGCTTCGTGCTAGTGTCGGTTTGTCATGGGGTATGATTTGATATGCCAGGATAATACGTGTGATCACTGCCTAGAACTCGAGAGTGACGTTCAAGTCTGTTGGGCTTGCACTACTTCTACAGTGATAAATCGTTGCATTGCTTGCTGCAGAGGAAGCCGACTTGGACCATTGCACCAGCTTAGTATTTTCAATTCAGTTCACATGTATAGGGCCTTGGCATACTGGTTCTGAATGAACATCGATGGCACTCCCAAGTACCTTGTGGGTTGCTGAGTGCTACCATAGCAGGGTACTGTCTAGACTTTCTACATACATAGTAGTACTGTTTCTATCAACAAGAATTGAAGCAGGGAAATGCCAGCTCGAGCCTTCCATTACTAATATCAGTCCAAGAGTAGCTTAAGACGGGATAACCAATTCGTATGAATTCCATCCCGCACAATTGACCATTGGGATCACCCTCATCTTTGAGGTGTCGACATCAAAATCATAGTTATAACATAGAAACTTTCTAATTCGTAAATCCGACTCTTCTCCACAATCGTCCGACGATCGGATATATGTACAATGTGAAATGATGATGTGCTGCAGCCAGGAACCGCTCATTGCGTCATCCGCGTTTCGGGGGTCGGCAACCGACCGTGTCCGCTTTCATAATCCGATTTCTTCCTTCCACTTCACCTTTCTCCCCATCTCTTCCCCCTTCCCATTGTTACACTTAACTCAACGCAACAATGTTCGCTCGTCAGACTTTCCGCTGTGCTCAGCCTCTCAAGCAGGTTAGTGGATATTTTTTCCGTTCCAATTCGTCCTTGCGAAGCTTGCTGACAACCTCATTATATATAGAGTTTCCGCAAGTACTCTGCGGAGGCCCCCAAGGCTACCGAGTCTGCCCCTAAGCCTCCTCCCAGCCCTCCTAAGAAGTCCAATCTCACCCCTATCTACTTGACCGTTGGTCTTGCTGGTCTGGGTGCCGGTCTCTACCGCTACAGCTCTAGCGCTTCCGCGGAGCCCAAGAACCGTCCTAAGGCTTTCAACGGCGAGGACTGGATCGACCTTAAGGTTGCTGGTATCGAGACTCTGAGCCACAACACCAAGAAGCTGCGCTTCGAGTTTGAGGATAAGGAGGCCGTTGGTGGTCTTCCCGTTGCTTGTTAGTTGCCTCACTGTACGCCTCAATCCTGCTTATGGAGAACTAACATATCACCAGCTGCTCTGCTAACCAGGTTCAAGCCTGAGGGTGCTGAGAAGAATATTATCCGTCCATACACCCCCACCAGTGATGAGGGTAAGAGCAATTCTCCCCTTTCAGTTCATGTAGGGCCACCACTGACTCCTTTTTAGACCAACCCGGCTTCCTCGAGCTTGTTGTCAAGGCCTACCCCAATGGCCCCATGTCCCAGCACATTCACTCTCTGAATGTTGACCAGCGCCTTTCTTTCAAGGGCCCCATTGTCAAGTACCCCTGGGAGGCCAACAAGCACAACCACATCGCTCTTATCGCCGGTGGTACTGGTATCACCCCCATGTACCAGCTCGCCCGTCACATCTGCAAGAACCCCGAGGACAAGACCAAGATCACCCTTATCTTCGGCAACGTCAACGAGGATGATATCTTGCTGAAGAAGGAGCTTCAGGACCTGGAGAATACCTACCCCCAGCGCTTCCGTGCCTTCTACGTCCTGGACAACCCTCCTAAGGAGTGGACCGGTGGTAAGGGCTACATTAGCAAGGAACTTCTGAAGACTGTTCTGCCTGAGCCTAAGGAGGAGAACATCAAGCTCTTCGTCTGCGGTCCTCCCGGCCTGTACAAGGCCATCAGCGGTAACAAGGTCAGCCCCAAGGACCAGGGTGAGCTGACTGGTATCCTGAAGGAGCTGGGTTACAGCCAGGAGCAGGTTTTCAAGTTCTAGATGATTGTAAATTATAGAGTCAGCAGGGCACATACCGAGGCTGAGATGTTCAAAGCATAGTGTGTTTAAGCGTCGTCTTTCAGTCTTCCAGTCTCCCAGTTGGCATTGCGCCAGAGGATACCACTTCATTCAATCCGATGTGTTACAATATTTCTTATCACACCAGTATACTAGTCATGTGAGCCAGTATTCACCTCAGTCAAGTACTACACCACTGAGTAACTAATGGAAATAAGTAGTCATAGTAAGTCGTTATACGCACGAATGATTTCAATGATACCTAGGTAGGTACGTGCTAGTAGCCAGTAGCCCAGGAGTAGTATAGGGAGGAGAAGAACAGTGTACTGCCTAACCTGAGTGTACCGTTTAATCTTCCGATGTCGCCGGGGCATTGGGCGAATTCACTACCTGCGTAGCGTAGTTCTATTACTGCTTGATGGTTAACAAACACCAAGAAATGAATTAGTAGTAGTGGACTCCGTAGTCCAGCTTGTCTGGTAGGGAAGCCCACGGGACCCTGGACTCGGAGGGCTTCATTGGCACACAACTTCTAAGGTTGAAGGTGCGGCGCTCCCCGGCGTGGTGCCCGGGCGGGTGCCGGGTTACGGGTAACCCCAAATATATAATCCCATCTCCCTCCTCCTGTTTCAAGCTTGAATAAAAGAAAGAGGGCGTGAAATGGCCCTCTCAGAATTCAAAATAAATTATATGCGCATACTTTGCATTGCTTTTAGACCACTATAGTAGCGGGGAAAATGTTCAGTAGTATGGCTAGCCAAGAGTGCCCAAGTGGTTATGTCACAGAGTCAGAACTAGAGGGAAGGGAATACCCAGGCAGAGTCAAGCCTGGGTGACCTGGGAACCGCGGAGGGCCCTCGTTAAAACACCGCGGGAGGGCCAGTGTGGGCGCGGGCCACTTGGTTGAGGGAGGGTAGGCTTAAGCCTAAAACAGCGCTGGGCCGCATGCCGTCCTCCCCCTCTCTTTCCCCCCCCGGCAGTCGGCCTTATTTAGCCATCGCCCCTCCCTTTTTACCCCCTCCCGCCCAATTTCCCCCTAACAAATTCTTCCCTTCCCCCCTCACTGTTTTAACCATCCATCTCCCCCATCATCCTTAACCGTCGTTATGGCTTCCGACGACACTGTTTCTGTCAATGTTGAAGAGCTTCGCAACACTAAGGATGCGGTAAGTACGATGCAATTTTATCTGCATTTCCCTTTTGATTTTTACCTCCTCTTCCCCCGAATATCTGATCCTGCGCCTTTTTGTCTGCTTGTGGGCTGTTGCTGTTGCTGTTCCTGCGCGCTGCGACGCGTCGCATAACAACAGAGCTTGCCCACGCCTACATACTCACGTCGCTTTGCCGCTAAATGCATGCAATGGCCTGCGCAATACGTCCGTATCCTTTCAAAAGCTTCATGCAGGCTTTATTCTCCCTTGAATTTGTGCGCGCGTGCCACAACAATCGCGCGACTTGCCACGCGTGCTATCTTGCGCTTCTTTTCTTTCCACCTCATCCCACACTTTATTTTTTTTTTTATTTATTTATTTATCTTTTTTTTTCTTTTTTTTTTAAAAAAAAAAAGGATCATGCTTTCCCCTCTTTGATATTGATCATTGTCATTCTTTCTTTTGACTCTGGTCAACCATCTTGATCATGCTTGCATACATAATTCGCTTAACAGACACAAATGAAACTAATCGTGTTGCAGGTCCTCCTCCGGTTGATGGGTGTTCAGACTTACATCGCCGAACTGAGCAAGGCATACATTGAGCATATCAACAACGTGATCAATGGTGAATCTGCCACAATTGATCTGCCCCCCGTGCCTGATCATTTGATCGGTCAGGTCGAGCATGGTCTGCACCCCCAGAGCCCTGGAGCCGAAGTTGGCGGACAGAAGAAGCGCAAGCGCGGACGTGTTGATCCCAATGCTCCCAAGCGTGCTTTGACCCCGTACTTCCTGTACATGCAGCACAACCGCCCTAGGATCTCTGCTGATCTGGGCGAGAATGCTCGCCCCAAGGAGGTTGCGGACGAGGGTACTCGTCGCTGGCAGACTATGCCTGACGAAGAGAAGGAGGTATGTTTTGAAATGACAATTGTGGTTCGATTGATCTCATACTTACTTCATTGCAGGTTTACAAGCAAATGTATGCCGAAAACTATGAGACATACAAGAGGGAGCTGGCTGCGTACAAGGCTGGCAAGTCCGGCGACAACGACGCTTCTGCCAACCAGCTTCAGCAAGACTTTGCAGGCGCAGAAAAAACTCAAGAGTCTGAAGATAGCTCTGCCGAGTCTGAGTCTGAGGATTCATCCTCGCCTTCCCCTCCTCAACCTAAGGCTAAGAGTCCCCCCAAGAGCTCCAGCAAGCGCCGCAAGAGCGAGTCTAAGAAGGAAGTTGCTGAGTCTCCTGCTGCGAAGCAGGCATCTCCCGTTAAGAAGCGAGGCAAGGCTGCCGCAGCTGCCGAGTCCACATCGGCTAAAGCTACTCCCGCGGATGGTAAGCGCCGCGGAGGCAAGAAGCGCAAGAGTGAGGTGTAAAGCGATAGTCTTGTGGTTTTGGATTGTCTTTCTTTTGATTGCTTAATTCCTCAATCATTTTTTTTTTCTTTATCAAGACTTGTGAAGGATTTCAGCAAGGGCGTTATGACACCGTTTTGTCTATTCTTTTTGGACCCACCATATTTTTAGTTAGTGTGTGTCAATCAAAAGTGTACATCAATGTACTATCACCTAGTACAGAATACAGTTGACTGCGTAGGATCAGTACAGTAACTAATAGATCGGATGTTAAAGGGCCAAGTGGGTCCATAAGAGCCGAGAATAAAATCCAATGGCCATTTTGAGGTAATTCAAGTTCAAAGCGTGACTAACACGGCCGAGCGAGTTCGCATCCAATCGGCCAGCACGGCAGCTTATCTTTGACTATCTCTCCAATACACTGTTAGGTACTGTAAGAATGGAAAGGTTCTTCAAATAATGTCAATTCCCCCCTCCCCACATTCTTATTTCTCCCTTCCAAACCTTCTTCCCCAACTTTTCCCTTCCTTTTCCTTTTTCCTTTATATTTTCCTATCCTCTTTCTATGGTATAACCTCAATTCTGATATACCCTTGTCCCGCCAAGCTTTTCAAAGTGTAACCAGGTTCGGGTTCCACCCGCGTCATGCAGCTCATTCCCAAGGAGGTACGTTGGTCAGAAAAAAGGCCAAGCCAAGCCTATCGTTTCCCAATGATAATCGCTGACTTCCTCCACAGCTGGACAAGCTCACCATTGCCCATCTTGGGTTTCTGGCCCAGCGACGTTTGGCTCGAGGTGTGCGGCTGAATCATGCTGAGTCTGTGGTATGTCTGTCCAATGCTTAATGAACATCAAATGAGGAATCATAAGGCTGATCAACGCGTCCAACAAGGCCTTGATTTCGAGCGTTCTGCATGAGGTACGTATGGCTCGATCCACTTTTCCAATTAACATGCATTTCCTTCCAATTGATCAGCCCTGTCATTAACATCAATCATCCTATACTATAGCTGATTCGTGATGGTCACTACTCCGTTGCCGATTTGATGTCCATCGGCAAGACCATGCTGGGTCGCCGCCACGTCTTGCCCTCGGTCGTCGCAACTTTAGTCGAATTACAGGTCGAAGGAACCTTCCCATCCGGCACATACCTTGTCACCGTACACCACCCGATCAGTAGCGACGATGGAGATTTAGAGCGCGCCTTGTATGGTAGTTTCTTGCCGGTTCCGCATCGTGAGGCTTTCCCGGAACCTGACCCAGACGACTATCTACCGGAGAAAATGCCTGGTGCGGTAATTCCTGTGAAACATGCGCGCGTAGAATTGAATGATGGGCGAAAGCGCATTCGTTTGAAGGTCATGTCCAAGGGCGATCGACCCATTCAGGTCAGTCAAAAGAACCCCTATTGCACGCCAATGACCATCAAGGGAGTCGGGAAGCTGACTATTGATGTGACTTAGGTCGGTTCGCACTATCACTTCGTCGAGACTAATCCACAATTGCACTTCGATCGAATTCAATCTTACGGTTACCGTCTAGATATCCCCGCCGGTACCTCAATTCGTTTTGAGCCTGGAGATACCAAGACTGTGAATTTGGTGGAAATTGGTGGTAACAAGGTCATTCGCGGTGGCAATTGGCTGGCTAATGGGCCATTGGATCTCAGCCGTGCGGATGAAATTGTAACAAAGCTACAAACTGCTGGGTTTGCGCATGTTCCGGAACCCACGGTAGATGCCGCACTCATTACCGGGTTCTCCATGGAGCGCGAGGCGTACTCTCGCATGTTTGGCCCAACTACCGGTGACCTCGTGCGCTTGGGGTTGACTAACTTATGGGTCGAAGTGGAGAAAGATATGACGACCTACGGTGACGAGTGTGCTTTCGGCGGAGGTAAAACCATCCGTGATGGCATGGGTCAGGCCTCTGGACGGTCGTCGGCCGAGTGCGCTGATACAGTCATTACAAATGCCCTAATTATTGATTATACTGGCATCTACAAGGCCGATATTGGTATTAAGGATGGACTCATCTGTGGTATCGGCAAAGCCGGTAACCCCGATGTGATGGATGGTGTTCATCCCGATTTGGTGGTGGGTGCTTCGACAGATATGATTGCTGGAGAAAACAAGATTGTCACCGCCGGTGGATTTGATACCCATATCCATTTGATTTGCCCACAGCAGGTGGATGAGGCCTTAGCAGCGGGAATTACCACATTCCTCGGCGGGGGTACTGGCCCAAGTACCGGATCGAACGCGACTACTTGCACGCCCGGACCGAATCACTTGCGTCAAATGATGCAGGCTTGCGATAGCTTACCTATAAATATTGGAATCACTGGAAAGGGCAATGACTGTGGTAGACAGAGCATTGAGGAACAGATCAAGGCTGGTGCGGCAGGTTTGAAGCTGCACGAGGATTGGGGTTCCACACCTGCCGCAATTGATAATTGCCTGGCGGTTTGTGACGAATACGATGTTCAGGCCATGATTCACACAGATACTCTCAACGAGTCCGGCTTCGTTGAGCAAACCATCGATGCTTTCAAGGGCCGTACCATTCACACATATCACACCGAAGGTGCCGGCGGTGGCCACGCCCCGGATATTATTTCGGTTGTGGAACATCCCAATGTTCTACCTAGCAGCACAAACCCCACTCGTCCCTTCACACTCAACACTCTCGATGAGCATCTTGACATGCTGATGGTTTGCCATCACCTGTCCAAGAACATTCCTGAAGATGTTGCCTTCGCCGAGAGCCGTATCCGCGCCGAAACAATCGCCGCTGAAGACGTGCTGCACGATTTGGGTGCCATCAGTATGATGTCCTCCGACTCCCAGGCTATGGGCCGCTGTGGAGAGGTTATTCTGCGCACCTGGCACACTGCTCACAAAAACAAGACCCAGCGGGGTCCGCTGCCCGAGGATCAGGATAATAACAACGACAACTTCCGCGTCAAGCGGTACATTAGCAAATACACAATCAACCCGTCTTTGGCGCAAGGCATGGGCCATCTCATTGGAAGCGTGGAAGTGGGTAAGATTGCAGACTTGGTTCTTTGGAATGCCAGTACTTTCGGCACAAAGCCGGTGCAAGTGCTTAAGAGTGGTATGATTGCTATTGCAGAGATGGTATGTATTAGTTTTCCAGCCCTTCACTTCCTATCAAGATATCAATCTAATATCGAAACAGGGTGATCCTAACGGATCAATCCCAACCATTGAACCGATGATTGTCCGCCCTATGTTCGCGGCCCGTCTCCCAAGTACAAGTATCATGTTTGTCTCCCAAGCGTCTATCGACGAGGGAATCGTACAAACATACGGTCTTCGCAAACGAATTGAGGCAGTAAAGAACTGCCGTTCTGTCGGAAAGAAGGACATGAAATTCAACGACACAATGCCAAAGATGAAGGTCGACCCGGAGAGTTATGTACGTATCACACTCTTCAATCCGCGATCTGTTCCTGCATATTAACCTCATCATAGACCGTGGAAGCAGACGGCATGTTGTGCGATGCCGAACCCGCAACAGAGTTACCCTTAACACAGGCGTACTATATTTTCTAAGCATCATGGTACAATACTCGCCGTCGCGACACGTCAAGCCCACGCCGTGTCACTTTCACTTTCTCACACCATTCAGGGCCCTCTTTACCCCATTACATTCCCCGCATTATGTTCGCATCATCTCTTTTCATCTCTATCCTTTCCTTTCCTTTCCTCTTTCTTTCATTTGGTTCGACTTGCATTGCCCGGTTCTATATACCTCATCTCGATGCGATTTCCGGGCGTTCATTCCATAGCGAGAGAGCACTTTGCATTTTTGTAGGTAGCTACGAAAGTTACGACTTATTTCTTCCTCTATCCTCATCTACAGTACTACATCTTCTAGAAATCCATCTAGTCTATGAGTAAGTGACAGTCCTTTAAATTACTTCATTTCATTCATTTACAAGGTTTCATACCACTGAATGCCGTAGGATGCTGGCCTAGTCACATACTTCGGCCAACTCAGACCCACCCCGGACTTCGCCGCATCAATGAACATATTTACACTAAATTTGAGGAGTTGCCCGAGCCTTGGCCCCCGCTAGAAGTGGAGTAACGGACGGTGCCTTACGTTGATCGGATCGGACCGTAAGAAGAGGAAGTGCCTGAAGTGAGAAGCTCAACTTCTGTTAGCTAGAGTCGTGCTACACTAGTGTAGTGGAAATACTGTTGTTTTTGGTCATCTTTTTTGCGTTGTTAATAATACTACTACTCATTATAATAGTAGCAATCGATATTTTGCAGTCTTCCATGCTTGAAGGAATTTTTAATCTGAGAGCTAAGTTGAAAATGAAATCGAGTCATTTCAGGTTTGTCGTGGCTGGGGAAGAAGTGGGATGCGATGGGAACGAGAGTATATCAACATCATCCTCATTCTCCTCGAACGAAAATATTCTTGAATCGAATTCTTTATTCGTCAAATTTGACATAAATTGTAAACAGGTGATCAAGTCCACCAGTTTCACTATAGTTCCATTTCCTCCTCAGCATGGTTGTGTCGAGCTGATACCAATGAAACATCCGCCCAAGCATTATAGCTACCTTCCTCCACTGCGCGAAACGCTGCCATGCGAGCGTGAATACGCGATCTGATTTCCTCCCCTCTATCTTCTTTATTGAGCCCTTCGCAATTATTTTCTTCAAATTCCAGCTCTGAGGGGGCAGGCAATGATTCGGATATCGACATAGACATTGCATCACTTTGCTGGCTATCTGGAGGATTCGATGCTGAATCTGGCTTATACGCTCGTGGAGATCTCTCCCACATGAAGGAGCTCGGGATTGCATTCTTTCTGCAGATATCGATGTGCTTTTTTTACTTCATGACGTTTGGAAGTGATTTGTTCATCGTTGAAGGCGTTTCTTCAGCTTCGCTGTCGGATTGGGTGAATTGTGAGACAATTTCGCCATCGTAGCGAGGTCGCTTTCTCGGGGAACAAGTCTCATCTAATTCATCGAAAGATTGGCGCATAACTCATCATGTGTAAAGTATTTCTTGAAGAATTATGAGAAAAGCATCGTTCTAGAGATACATTGTCAGTTTTCATGAAAACAAGTCAACCGTTCTGGATGATGAAAAAGCTTTGGTCAACCACTTTGATTGGTTGTTTGTGTTGGACACTCTAATTGGCTGCTTTCTCACTCTACATCTATAGTAAAGAGCATTGTGAATACCTTCACTTACATATGTTTGTTTCTCTTTTTCGTTGTTGATTGATTAAATATTTAAATGTATTATCTCGGAGTCTTCCTATTTTCTACCAGTCTCATTCCGGTAAAGACACCCAGTATTCCTGAAATGGGCTGGACCATGGTCCCTCCTCGGACTCCTATTTACAATTCTCGTACTATTCGCATCTCAGGGCCACCAAGTCGTGCACCAAATTGTTTCAGTGATTCGAGTAGCCGCCCCATTGATCATTTACTTTATCGTCGTTTTCTTCGCTACTCTTCTTGTAGCCTACAAGTTCGGCTTCGGCTATAAATTGGCTTCTACTCAAAAGTTTCACGGCAGCTAGCAATAATTTTGAGCTTGCTATTGCTGTTGCTGTTGCAACTTTTGTAGCGAACAGTAACCAAGCTCTTGCTTCTACTGTTGGGCCGTTGATAGAAGTTTCGGTGCTTCTTGGTCTTGTCTATGTTGTCAAGCTTATAGCCAAGCGAATGAACTGGAAGGATTGAAAGGTCTATCCATGGAAATTGCAATACTTAATGATAGATAAGGCAATATAAAAGAATATACTCTTGTGAATGGACAACATTATAATACATGGATTATTATTACAAGATTGAAGGGGAGAAGCCACTGCATCATTGTCGTCCATAAGACCTTAATTCGAGCCAGGAAAATCTTGATAGACGTTGAATAGAGCAGAATTTGTATTTGGAGGAAGGCGAAAGTATCCTTCAAGTTGGATTCTCGTCAACATTAGAAAGGATCCCTAGATGACGAAGTTAGATATTTCTCCTGTCGCCATCAGCGAGTCTATAAGTGTACGTAGTTCTGGGTGCAAAGCAGAAAATAAAGAGTCGAGATACACTTGAGTGTTTTCAATATCTAAGAAATGTCACCGAAACTCGCCGTCTGTTAAAAAGAATAGATCCCACGCAGCCCAATCACAAAAAGATCAATACATTTCGCCACATCCAGGTCATAAGAGTATCTAATTTCGTTCAAGTTCAAGTGCCTGTACTGAGCCCATATTACGCAGCTCTCTCAGACGGCGTGGCTGAGATTTCACCGTCCGTCACATTGTCAGCAATGGCCAGTTTTGTTGCCTGAAATTTGTCTGCTGAGTGAGATGATATACGATTCAGCTCGGTGACAAAGGATTGGCCCCAGAATGCACTGGTATATTTTGAAACGTATTTGTCCAGCTTGGCAAAATTAAGCGCTCGCTGTTCGTCGCTCATAGTGACGGCTTCTTGATATGCACCAGCCAGCTCTTCAGTGTTCCATGGGTTGACAATAATACTGCCGTTAAGACTTTGAGCAGCTCCGGCAAATTCAGAAAGCACAAGAACTCCATGGCGCTTCTGCTGGGTGGCGATGTACTCGTATGCTACCAAGTTCATGCCATCACGCGTAGATGATACGATGCAAGCGTCTGATACGGCGTAGAGCGCGATGAGCTCATCGAAATTGACGGATTTATGGAGGAAGTGAATAGGCATGAATTCGACAGTGCCTGTGGAAAATCATTAGCTGAGAACGGGAATTGGCATCGTCGTAGACACGTACCAAATTTGCCATTGATACGGCCAACCAGTTCATTTACCACTGCCCGCAAGTTCTGGTACTCCTCGACATCCTGTCGACTAGGAACTGCAACTTGAACGAGCACAACCTTGCCAACCCATTCTGGGTGATCACTGAGGAACACCTCAAGTGCGTGCAATTTTTGCGGGACGCCCTTGATATAGTCGAGGCGATCGACGCCGACCATGAGCTTGACCCCTTGGAACTTTTGCTCTAGCATTGCAATGCGCTTCTGTACTTTCTCCTTCTTGAGACCCTCCTTGAACTTCTCGGGGTCGATGCCAATCGGAAAAGCGCCGCAAGTGATTATCTTGCCCTGGAATTCGATTCCATTCGGGGTTGTCGCCAGACCACTAGGCTAATCAGTATAGGAATGAAGTAGGTCTCATGAGGGATAACTCACAGTAAACGGGAGCAACTGCTCAAGAAATGGCGAGTGTAGTCATAGGTGTGGAACCCGATTAAATCGCAATGCAACACACCAAGGAGAAGTTCGTTTCGGACAGGCAGAATACGATAGATTTCACTGCTGGGGAATGGCGTGTGCAAGAAGAATCCAATCTTGATATTGTGCTTGCTGTCACCGATCTCCTCGCGCAGCATCTCTGGTAGCAGCATGAGGTGATAGTCATGTACCCAAATCAAATCACCATCCTCGACTTCCTTGGCAATAGCCTTGGCGAACAATCTGTTCGCCTCCTTGTATGCTTCCCAAGCAGATTCATCAAATGTAATTTCACCGGGATGGTAGTGGAACAATGGCCAGAGGATGGAGTCTGTAAGGTGGGGTTATTAGCATCGCGGAGTCCTTCCGCCTTCGAGCAGGGCAGGCGATCGTTGGAGAAGAGAATGAAAGAGCTGAAAACTCACTGGAAAATCCATTGTAGTGACGATCCGCCAGATCATCATCGATAAAGACAGGGACTGCGCCGTATTCATCCTTCAAGCGTTGCTTGACAACCGGGATTTCCGGTTCGGGAACCTCCAAACCAGGCCAACCATACCATTGGAAGGTGGTGGACTTGGACAGTCCACTGAGGCCACTCACCAGCCCACCGGAGGACATGGAGAAGTCATATTTCCCATCTTCGGAGCGCTTGATAGTGATCGGCAGGCGGTTGGAGACGAGCAGCAGACGTGCGTCATTTTTGGGTTCATCCAGAGACGGCATGGTAGCGGCAAGCTCGCAAGATGACGATGCGATATTTTGAACAAACTAGAGACTATTGAAGAGCCTCAATAGGGAGAAGAGGAGGGACAGAGGAGACAGGACCGACGCCTGTTGAAGAAAGAGACCAATACCTACAGGTTGCGGAGCACAATTAGCCAACCCACTCTTCTTGTCTTTTTTTGGGTGTAAAAGAAATAAGTTAGACAATTGGGGAGGGTCAATAAAATGAAGAATAAATACCTTAAAGTAAAAGATACAGGGACCAGCGAGTCCAACCCTGAAGCAAACCACCCAGGTTCAAAGGAAGAAAAGGAAGAAAAAAAAGAGCTGGGCGCAAGAAAGGCGGAGGAGCCAGCAAGGGCGGGGAGGAAAGACAGTGAGGTCACGGCCGAAACTTGGAATTGGCAGCTTATGGTGGAGTTCCTCAATAGCACTCACATTGGCATGAATCAGAAGATTCAGAGGGAGAAAAAGAACAAAGGGAGAAATGAAGTAACAACTAAAGAGTTATTTAATCCGGGAAAAGGGAGATTTCAAACAGAAACTTCAGGACAAACTGCGATAATCCTGGGATTGTCGACTGGGGGGAGTTGCAGAAAGCAAGTTGTGATTGGATCGTCCGCGGGCCGAGAAGTGGTCGATGCCCGACATGACACCGCGCTGACGTCGTATACAATATTTGCTTGTATTTGTATGATTTGGATTGAAAGAGAGAATGTAGAATGTAGAATGTAGTATATTCAGTTCTAGAGCTAGAGGTATACAGGGAGCGATAGTGCCAGTAATTATGTGGTCATAGATGCTGGTCTATCAGTATGGTGGGAGGAGTACATTACGATACTTTGTCACTTCATGGGGATAGCTGCAAGAGTTCGAGTATAGTACTAGCTAATATTATACGTATGATGGAGAGCATCGGATCTAGTTCCGTCAAATAGGGTCAAGCAGTAGTGGGTCGCATGATTCATGTTCATCATGCCATATCTAACACTCAATATGGACTTCATTTTCGTTGATATACAGTAATGTATCTAGCAAAAAGAAAAGAGAATCCAATAGGATAGCAAAATTATTCATAGTGCAGACTTCTCACTCAACCTCCATTCCCCTCCCTCAGTCTCATGTACCACACGTCCCTCCCCCTCCAGCTTTTGCAGAATAAGCGTAATTCCATACGATGCCGGCAGATGCAGGTTCTCCGGTACATCCTTATAAATTACCTTAACCAGCTGAAGAGGTGTCCATCCACGCTTAGGCTCAGGCGACCTCTCTCCAGGATCCACATCTAGTTTACCCCATCGCATAATTCGCAAGACTTCATCCTCCCGCTGTTTCCGGTGCGTGATGTACTCCGAGATTCTCTCATTAGCACTCTCAAGAACAGCGCCGTGGCCAGGATATCCGCGGCCTTGAACTCGCTCGCGCATTCGATGCAAGCTAGATAAATAAGTCTTCAGATCTTCAAAGACAGCAGTGCCATGACCGAGTACATCTACCATATTGTCCCCGCGTTAGTGGCAAAGTCAAAAATTGTCCGGATTATTCGGAAGGAACTTACTGTCTCCGGTGAATATAGCATCCTCCTCTTCAAGTATAAAAGCCATATGATCTTTGGTATGACCAGGCGAAAATAAAGCCTTCAGTGTCGCACCCTCGACGCTAAACACTTGTCCATCCACAATACCAACATAACCCTCATCCTCGTCGGGTTGGTGTTTGTAAATATTAGCCTGAGGGCAAATACCCAGAAGATCCTTCACACCGCCGACGTGATCGCCATGCCAGTGCGTAAGTAATGCTTGATGAATGGTGGCTTTCTCCGACGAGAGCACGGATTTGAGATTATTTACCCATGCGGGCTCGCCTGCGCCAGTGTCGATGAGAATGCGCTGGTGGCCACGGCCAATGAGGTAGGTATTTGTGCCTGATGAATGAGCATTCCTTCTTCATCTTGTAGTATTCCAAACTCTAGCTATATTTCATTGCAGCTTACCTTGTAACGTGAACTATGGAGATATCATCAGCCTCTTGTATTCAGATTGTTCACACCATCAAATCGGAGTAGTTTGCCCACCTTTCCTGGGTTTCCCGCCAGGATACGAATTACTGAGGCACTTAAGCGTTCCACTTCCGGGAGAGGAACAAGTTGCGTCGCCATGTTGAAGCAGTTGTTAAAAAGAAACGATATTGCAGTGTGAGTGTTGGATTTCTGGCTTTGATACCGTAGACAGCGTTGGGCCAACCGCCTACTCAGGATTAGCAATCAGCGTACACGCAAACAGTGTGTGGGAGATAGGTGGAGATGATACAATCTCAGATCCCCTAGAATGCTAGTTATCCTCCTACTGCATGGAATCACGACTAATGCCTATGGCGCATCGCAATCGCGGAGTCGGAGCGATGTAGTTCTGCCCGCGGGGCATCTTGGAACGGGCCTCGGCAGCTTAGCTCAGCTCCGAGGTTATCAAGTCGACGCCCAGTATACAGCATTCATGAAGGAGAGTGGCAGTACACGATCAAACACTGATATGTGAGTCGATTGCGAGAGATACTACTAGTCATAGGAGGGCATAATACTGTTCATCTACAAGTAGTCTCTACAAGTCTTACAGGATGCAGAAAATTTTGAACAAAAGGAAATTTATGCATGCTATTCTGACATACAAAACAATGGAGGGTAAATCAAACATATATCCATTGTAACCGACCCAAGAGGGAATCCAAAACAAGGCCAATCGGCCGAATAAACAAGATCATAAAATTTTTCCCAGGGCGCAACTCCTCGTACCCAGCTCGAAAAAAGGGACAAACGCGCACACACAGCGACAGCCTGGCTCATTATCCCCAGGGTGATGTCACTCTGCTCTCTGGTTCGCTAAAACTCACAAGAGAACATAGTTTACACAGGAAAACCCTATGGGGGCTCCTGGAAGGAGAATTAAATAGACTTCACAGAGTAGGTGAAGCTATTTAGTTGCCACCAGACTTGCGGGCCATGGTGTTGAGGGCGGAACCGTCACGGAACCACTCGATTTGGGGCTCGTTGAAGGTGTGGCTGAGGGAGACGTCGAAGGCGTTACCACCGGCAGCGGGGTGGACACGGAGGGTCATGGGCTTGCCAACCTCGAGCTCAGTGCAGAGCAGGTCAACCTTGTCATCGGGCTTGATCTTGTCGTAGTCGGCGGGGTCGGAGAAGGTCAGGGGCAGCATACCCTGCTTCTTCAGGTTGGTCTCGTGGATACGAGCGAAGGAGCGGGTGATGACGGCCAGACCACCAAGGTGACGGGGCTCCAGAGCAGCGTGCTCACGGGAAGAACCCTCACCGTAGTTCCAGTCACCAATGACAACCCACTTGATGCCACGGGCCTTGTAGTCACGGGCAGTGGCGGGGACGGCATCGTAGGCACCGGTGAAGGCGTTCTTGACCTTGTTGGCCTCGCCGTTCTCCTCGTTGATGGCACCGATCAGCATGTTGTTGGAGATGTTGTCCAAGTGGCCACGGTACTTCAACCAGGGGCCGGCCATGGAAATGTGGTCAGTGGTGGTCTTGCCCTGGCACTTGATCAGGATGGGGATGTTCTCGGCATCCTTGCCATCCCAGGCGGCGAAACCGCTCAGGATCTGCAGACGGTCACTGGAGGGGGAGACGTTGACGGTGACGGATTCGCGGTCGGCGGGAGGAGCCTGGTAAGTGTCCATACCGGGGTCGTAGCCACGGCTGGGGAGACCCTCACCAGTGGGGGGCTTGAGCATGAACTCGTTGCCATCCTTGTCCTTGAGCTTGTCGGTCATGGGGTTGAAGTTCAGGGTACCAGCAACGGTCATGGCGACGACGATGTCGGGGGAAGCGACGAAAGCGTGTGTAGCAGGGTTGGCGTCGTTACGGCCAGTGAAGTTACGGTTGTAGGAAGAGATGATGGAGTTGGCCTCACCCTTCTTGATATCCTTACGGTCCCACTGACCAATGCAAGGACCGCAAGCGTTGGCCAGAATGACACCACCGTACTCCTCCATGGTCTGAAGCTGACCGTCACGGGCAATAGTGGCACGGATCTGCTCGGAACCAGGGGTAATGGTGAAGATGGACTTGGACTTCAGACCGTGGTCCAGAGCATCACGGGCAATGGAGGCGGCGTGGGACATATCCTCGTAAGAGGAGTTGGTGCAAGAACCGATCAGACCGACCTTGAGCTCCTCGGGCCACTTGTTCTCCTTGACGGCCTCCTTGAACTTGGACAGAGGAGTAGCCAGATCGGGAGTGAAGGGACCGTTGATGTAGGGCTCGAGCTCGTTGAGGTCGATCTCAATAAGCTGATCATAGCGGGCACCATCGTCCTCACGGAGGTCCTTAGCGTACTCGCGGGAGAAATCGGCAATGTGCTGACGCTTAGTGGCCTTCAGGTAGTCGTACATACGATCGTTGAAGGGGAAGATAGAGGTGGTAGCACCGATCTCGGCACCCATGTTACAGATGGTACCCATACCAGTGCAGGACAGGGAGTCGACACCAGGGCCGTGGTACTCGATGATAGCACCAGTACCACCCTTGACGGTCAGGAGACCGGCAACCTTCAGGATGATATCCTTAGGAGTGGTCCAGCCGGACATCTTACCGGTAAGACGGACACCAATGACCTTGGGGGCCTTCAGCTCCCAGGGGAGACCAGCCATGACGTCGACAGCGTCAGCACCACCGACACCGATAGCAGCCATACCGAGACCACCAGCGTTGGGGGTGTGGGAGTCAGTACCGATCATCAGACCACCGGGGAAAGCGTAGTTCTCCAGAACGATCTGGTGAATGATACCGGAACCTGGCTTCCAGAAACCGATGTTGTACTTGGCGGTGGCGGAAGCCAGGAAGTCGTAGACCTCCTTGTTGATCTCGTTAGCACGAGCAAGATCCTTCTCACCACCAATCTGAGCCTCAATCAAGTGATCACAGTGGACAGTGGTGGGGGTCTGGACGGAGGGCATGCCAGCAGACATGAATTGCAGGATGGCCATCTGGGCGGTAGCATCCTGGCAAGCAACACGGTCGGGACGGAGCTTCAGGTAGGAGACACCACGCTCGATGTCCTGGTTGTGGGGGTCGTCAAGGTGAGAGTAGATGACCTTCTCGGAGTAGGTCAGAGGGTGCTGCAGACGATCGCGAACGATCTGCAGGTTCTGAGACATCTTCCTGTAATGGCGAAATCATGTTAGTGGGCTCTCCCATCATAAAAGTTTTAATTTTTGCTTCAATCGAAACAAAGACTTCTGTGGTAGAATCGTACTTGTAGTTGATGTAGTTACCCTATAATTCGAGTTGTTATTAGCGGCTATTCCGTCATCCGGCACAAAGCTGTAGGTGGCCACTCACAGTCTCAGAGTTGGTCATCTCGACCTTCTTGTCGAGGGGGTCATTGCCAACGGTAGCGAAGGCCCGAGTCCCGGAAATCTGTAAACATCGAATGTTAATAGCTGCAAATCAATATCATCGTCATCGTCTCCGTTTTCCGAGTACGCCGGAAAAACGATGCGAACGACTGCTAGGTCTGGAAGTCTTTTTCTTACAAGACGGGACTTGGAGGCCTAGAGAGTCATCATGTTAGCTTCTTGTTCAATCAGACTCATGTCGAATGTTCTCTTCAATGACATCTCGCTGAGATGTCCAGATTGGCAAGGTAGATGATGCAGGCGCATCGCCCAGCCTCGGCTGTTCTGGGAATTTGGGGAGGCGAGGGATGCAGGGAAAGATACATACCAGCGCACCGGCACGCGCAAGGCGGGAAGAGATCATGTTGTATAGCTCTAGGTACGACCACCTTCACCTGTGGAAGCAAAAGAGAGTGGAGAGTGAGAAAGAAGAAGAAGGGAAAAGAGAAATTCGAAAAGGAAAGCTTGGTGGTTTTGAGTGGGCGACGAGAGACAATGGGACCGAACAGCCGTAACCGCCGTTACCATGGCGATACCGTATTGAAAATGGGTTTGGGCCCGTCGGATGCGGCAAGCCAGCGATGGTCGTCCGAGGCGGAGCAGCTATCGCTGCGGCTCCCTTTGACATCGGAAATTTTAAAGAACAATCGGCATCACCGGTCGAGATTATTGCGCAGATTCACATATACTTTTTTTTAATTATTTGAAGCTGGTTGTCCTTGCTAGGATCAAATTCACTAGACGCAATAGCTTTAGGGAGACTGGTAACGGCAATACGCGGCATGTGACGGCGGCAGAACCCTTCGCCAATCACAACGTTTACGATTACAGGGAGTCTTCCAAGGTTGGACCAAGGGAGTCTCGGACCAAAGGGCAAATTGCTTGTGCACGGGCAGGTTTCATTCTACATGAGGCATGTTGCTCTCGGTCTGAACCCCGTTCATCCGTTTCAATGCACATGGATTGGGGAGGGCGCATGTGGTCCTCTTTGCCCCATAAGATCCATAAGATACGATCAAATTAAGCATAGTTGATGATTGACATGAAATGATATTCAAAATAGAAGAGCTACAGTATACTCGTGACAAGTGAAACCATGCTAGTCTCTAAACAAATAACCCAGTCCTGGATGCGTCCATTCCTCCCTGGTGAAAGTCTATGTATACTTACACAGAAGTGTACACTTCCGGACCGACAACATGCAAACGTCATAAAATACGGGGGGTAAACCGGTGACGAGCAGCCGAGGCGTGCCGAACGGGCTTGCCGGTTTGTCAACCAATCAGCGTCCGGCTGATTCAAGCAGGTTATAGACCCACACTGGTCAGCGTAAATTGCCCTCGAGGCCAAGTCGTCCGCTCTCCACTCCGCCCCATATCCCTCCGGAAATCGGTAATATCTTTTTTTCTCTGCCTTCATCGCATTGATACCACTAGTTCAGCGATCGGACATCAAGATGGGTGCTTTACGCAGGATCAAGACTAAGCGTCGTACTAGGTATGTACAAACTTATACTGAAGATTATTGGGAAGGTATTGTGGAAGGAGAGAGATCTTCAAATTTTGACGGGAAAATTTTGAAATCTCTAAATTTTTGATGCGCATATATTGATTATCTACAGAGACTACGATCAGGTCATCGCCGACATCGACTCCCCACGCCATCTCGCACAGTACAAGGCAAGCAAGGATGCTGAGGATCTACCTGGACTCGGCCAGCACTTTTGTGTTGAGTGCTCCAAGTGGTTCGAGAGTGAATATAACCTGAAGGCGCACACCAAGGGAAAGAACCACAAGCGCAGGTGAGTGGCCAAGAAATTCAAGCTTTTATCGCAAAATCTCTCTGACCGTTGAAACTGCCAGACTACGCCTCCTTGAAGAAGAACCTCACAGCCAAAAGCTCGCTGAAGCCGCAGTCGGTCTGGGTGTCGCCGAGAACTGGAAGGGCCATATTAAACGGGCAGATAACCAGGCTGAAAAGATGGAGACGGAGAACTGAGTCGGAATTTTGGATACAACCCGCCAATTCGAGCCGATTCATAGATCCTCATTACGATCGCCTTCCTTCCAAACACAAAAGCATCTTTTACGACGACCACGACTTTTGACCATTGAATACACAAAAGCTACAGCTGCAAGGCGGTGGGGCTCACGTGAGTCGATTTTTTTTTATAGCCGATAGTCGCCGGATGTCCGTTCTTCCGGTTTGCGGCATCGCAGGATTGCAGAAAATCGCCGGTCCTCGGCACCTTCAAACCGGACAATGCGGCATCAGGGCGAAATTTTACCCCTTACCAGCAGTACCTCCGGGGTAATTCCAATAGAAATCCCTCAATACCAAATTCTCAGGAGCTCTAACCAGAAAGAGCATTTCGGTATACACTCATGGCCTTGGCCGATCCCACTCTATATACAGTAGCCACGTTAAAGACATACCCTAGATCCCTCCCTCGGCTGGCACCCCATGGGCAATCCCCGGACCACTGAACGCCTCCATCAACCACTCGTAGGCCGCCCACTTCCCGATTAATAATTATTAGATGTCTCGGTCTGGAATGGAGTATATAGTCGAGATAAAACATACCTGAACTGCATTCACAATAAATGCTCTGATGCTGCAGATTCCGAGGCCACGATAGAAAGCATGCACTCCCTCGGCTCGGTAAACTTCCCGTGCGATCTGTAATGAGTTTAAACTATGCCGAGGGCGTCCTAGTAAGGAACGACCCTCCGTCGCCGATTCCCCCACATGGTCATGTATAGTTTGCGCCTGTAGTCTCGTCTTCACCATGTCCAGCGGAAAGACTGAGCCCCATGTGACAATGCCAGCAATGCCACCACAGAACAGGACTTTTAGGGCAGCTTGATGTGAAGTTTCATCTTCTGTTGTCATCAATCGTTTGCATAATTCGTAGGACCAGAAACTATCCAAGGCAGTCAGTGACGAACATCCACGGATGTAGTTCTGGTAGATCATCCCATGGTTCTATATAAAACGTGCAAGTTTTGACTTGGAGGTATATAATGGTGCTGCAAGAAGATATATATGTGGGGAAGATCAACAGTTCCTTGCATGACTTACTAGAATCCGTATCCAATTGCGTCTCGAGCACCGGTAATCGCACCGCCGTAGTAAAGACCCCTCCATCCACGATTGTGATATATATCTTTAGCGACAGTCCAAGAAGATACCTCAGGTCGGCAGTCCAGCTGCGCCCGACACTTTATGAACTCGGTTGGAGAGGATATAGTCCAACTGGCTAAGCCACCTGCAGCGCCAGCAACCCAGATCTTGTACAAAGACACACCTTCAGGACTGGTGAGATCAGTGATGGAAGTATCCATCGACTTCAATGTACGATTGTAAGCCACAAAAAGGATAGCATTGAGAGCTCCATATCCCAGGATCGGAGCAGCCGCACCTTAATTCAAACACATCAGTCAATTCTGCATCCAGATATCTCATTCAAAGCGGTTCAATGGTAAACGAACCTCGAACGAGAGAGCTCGTTTTCTCGAATCTGCTCAAATGTGACGTAGTCGATGCATCCGTGCGATTACCGGCCTGCAGCCGCACCTTAATTACATCTAAAGGGTTTCCAATGATAATTCCAATGGCGCCACTAATGTAGCCCGCCCAAAAATCCGACATCACGTCTGCTCGAGAGAGTCGAAACTACACGTTCGTGGGAACATGTGAAGCTTGTCCACGATGGCGGGGTGATACTATGTGGTCACGTGATAACGCGGCGGTTTGGTGTTGCAGGCAGACGCGAGGCAGGCACGCGACGGTGGCAACATCTTTTGTTTTCAACATCGAGACTAGAGGAGCGTACAGTGCATTTGCAATTGTTTTGGAGTTTTTTTTTGGAGTCTGAGTCAGAGAGAATCGAGGCCATGTAAGATCTTTGCCGGGCGTCTGAAGGGACATGGAACTTCTGCTAATGCTTTCTAGGTATCGCCCGCGTCCAGCAGGTGCTGATGGAGGCGTCAAGACACCATTGCAACCCAAATCCGTGAATTCTGTTGATCGCCTTGCTCAGCCATTCAAATGTCCCGGATCAGCTACTCCGACACGAGCCTCAGAGAAGCCAGCAAGGAAAAGGAGAAAGGTCAACTATGCCAATGCCGATGGTAGCGCCGAAGACGGAGCGGAGAAGCCGTACACAAATGAGGACCGACTCGCTTTGGCAACACGAGAGGTCAACCGATTCCCAGTATTCAAGCCTAAGGATAAAGATACAGCATTTCGAACACGGTTTCGGATACCTCTGATCAACAGAGACAAAGAGGGTTACGACCCTGATCGGCCAGCACCGACGTTGGGTCTAAGGACAGGTGCCACATTCATTGCCAAGCCACTGCATGATCCAAGTGGTGAATTCGCTATTGTCCTATATGACCCGACTGTCGATGATATCCAGGAAGAACCACAGCTGGAAAAGTCGGAAGAGCCGAAGGAAGCAGATGCACAGTTGTTCGATGAGCCTCTAGTACATAAGAGTTTGGCGGATATTCTTGGTCTGAAAAAGAAGGTTGAAGACAGGCCAAAGGTGCCTGTTGTTATTGATCCTCGACTTGCTAAGGTTTTGCGACCACACCAGGTCGAGGGTGTGAAGGTAATGCCAACCATGTCCAATTTGATCACATCACGAGCTAATGTTGCCGGTCTGGATAGTTTTTGTATCGATGTACAACTGGACTGGTTGATAAAAATGCCAATGGGTGCATTATGGCAGATGGAATGGGGTTGGGAAAGACTGTAAGTCGCCCTGGGTACTGTTCGCGTTTCATCGCTGATCTTCTAGCTCCAATGTATTTCCCTGATGTGGACATTGCTCAAACAAGACCCCGAAGCCGGAAAAACAACCATTCAGAAATGCGTCATTGCATGTCCCTCCAGTTTGGTTGGAAATTGGGCGAATGAATTGGGGAAATGGCTCGGCAAAGATGCTACGACTCCCTTTGCTATAGATGGCAAGGCCTCCAAGGCGGAACTCACCCTCCAGGTCAAGCAATGGGCCATTGCTTCTGGCCGCGGAATCGTACGTCCCGTCTTAATTGTGTCCTATGAGACACTTCGGATGTATGTGGACTGCTTGAAAGATCATCCAATTGGACTACTCCTCTGCGACGAGGGTCATCGGCTCAAGAATAAGGAAAGTTTGACCTGGACGGCCTTGAACAGTCTTAATGTCAGCCGCCGGGTCATTCTTTCTGGAACGCCCATCCAGAATGACTTGTCCGAATATTTTGCTCTTCTTCATTTTGCCAACCCTAATTTACTGGGCTCACAAAATGAATTTCGGAAACGATTCGAATTGCCAATTCTGAGAGGCCGTGATGCTGCCGGCACCGAAGAAGAAAAGAAAAAAGGAGACGAGCGCTTACTCGAACTTTCCACTATTGTTAACAAATTCATTATTCGGCGAAGCAACGACATTCTATCCAAATACCTGCCTCTTAAATATGAGCACGTGGTTTTCTGCAACATGGCCCCTTTCCAATTGGATCTTTACAACCACTTTATTCAGAGCCCTGAAATTCGCAGTTTGCTTCGAGGGAAAGGCAGCCAGCCTTTGAAAGCCATTGGTATCTTGAAAAAGCTTTGCAACCACCCCGACCTTCTGGATTTGGCAAATGACCTTCCTGGGTGTGAACATACATTCCCAGATGACTTCACTCCGCCAGAAGCTCGAGGTCGTGACAGAGAAGTGAAGAGCTGGTATTCAGGAAAGATGATGGTACTTGATCGCATGCTGGCTCGCATAAGACAAGATACCAATGATAAAATTGTCCTCATCAGTAACTATACTCAAACTCTGGACCTATTTGAGAGATTATGCCGCACGCGTGCATATGGTTGCTTGCGATTGGACGGCACCATGAATATTAAAAAGAGATCGAAGCTTGTTGACAAATTTAACGACCCGGAGGGCCCCGAATTTGTCTTTCTTCTGAGCAGTAAAGCTGGTGGATGTGGTCTGAACCTGATTGGTGCCAACAGACTTGTACTTTTTGATCCGGATTGGAATCCAGCTGCCGACCAACAAGCTTTGGCTCGTGTGTGGCGAGATGGACAGAAGAAAGATTGCTTTGTTTATCGTTTCATCGCAACTGGGTCGATTGAAGAAAAGATCTTCCAACGACAATCTCACAAACAGTCTCTCTCGTCCTGTGTCGTAGATTCGGCGGAAGATGTTGAACGGCACTTCTCGCTTGAGTCTCTACGAGAGCTGTTCCAATTCAAGCCTGAAACCCGGAGTGATACACATGACACTTTCAAATGCAAACGGTGCCGACCAGACGGTACTCAATTCCTCAAAGCGCCTGCCATGCTCTACGGAGACACCAGCTCGTGGAACCACTTCGTTAATGATGGGGAGAAGGGGCCATTGAACAAGATTCAAGATCTTTTGATTCGGCAGGAAGTTGGTGAGAGAGATGTCTCGGCCGTCTTCCAGTACATCAGCCATTAATACTACGAAAATGGATTTTGGGCATATCATGACTTTCACGCAGAGTACTTATTGGTGCATTTTGCTAGCGGGCTAGGTTGGCTTTTCAGATTGAATACCTAATTAGAAACTTCTTATAAATGCACATGAATTGATACTACCTTGTCATGGTTGGATAAGGAATAGTTTTATATTAGAATGATCGGGTCCGTCGGTTTCTTGAATCGGGCAACCACATACTAGCCGCGAAATTCACCACGGAATTTCACTCATAAGTGACTGGCCTATATACTATGGATGCCCAAGTGTAATAGTATTTATTTTCAGGTATACCGATGAGAATGTACACTCGTGTTGCCATTCTATAATGTGGTTATACTCAAGTAGTACTTGAGCATACACGACAGTCCAAATTGTTCTGTCCGGCTTGTAACGGAATCCTCGTGCTCGATATTGATATAACAATGATCTACTAGGGTTCTTCGCAGATAAGGAAAACTAACAACTGATCGCGAGTTCAATGTAATGATACTACGAGGTAATATTCAGTATAGTAGTAATATCAAGAGTACATCTGTAGCTATATAGTAATCGGATTTTCATCAACTATAGCTCTCCGATGCCCCAGCTGAAGCGTGGGTCCGATGCACCTGCAGATCACTTACCAAATGGAGTTTTCTCCTGACCGCATGTATGTTGATCAAGAACGTGGATAGATGTGCCGACTGATACTTTGCAGTAATTCGATATTCAATCACCCCCATGTTAAGGCCTCGAGCCGTCCAAATATCATCACGCATGGATGTGGCGGGCTGATCCCGAGGAAGGCTGATCTTCTGCTCCAACCAATTTACCGCGCTGCGTTGGCATCAAACTACATCCTCCAATCCATTAAACATGAATATGATAGCCAAGCTGCATTGACTCCGAGGATCCCGTGGAATGGAGGACTTCACAGTGATCCGTATTTCTTGTGAAGATTATCCATTTGCTGCCCGATACAATGCATTGTACATTTGACCGTCTCATCCTCTCAGCCTGGGCACCGAGACGGTTCGTCAGACTAGCCTGTGGGGCTTTTTGATCATTGACCAAGTCAGAAGAGACCCGCAGCAAGCAAACAGGAACTGTCCCGAAGAGTTCGTCCGAGATATTGTAAGTCTTTTTTCTTTTCGGTTTCCTCTGGTCATCTTCCCATGACCTTTATCACACTTGGCAGACCAGCAGTACGAAGTCTGATTCTGGCAGCCATCATTTGGGACGGAACGTGCCGATTGAGATATCAAGCTCCACACCAGCTCCGTTGGGATCCTCCTGTTTCCACGGATCATATAATGCCCAGGCGCAAGGACCAAGCTCTTTCTCCGGCCATGAGCCCCAGTTCCCCCGATAGCTCCCGTCGAGGCTGGGATTGGATGAAGGGAAAATTCCAAAGGAGAATTTCAGGCAGATTTAAGAATCTTGCAAATGGAGATTCGCAAGATTTGACATCTTTTGATTCTCCAGATCGTACGTTATCTATCTTGAAGTTCCATTATGTTTCGCGTGTTCCATTATGTTTCGCGTTCGCGATGCGAAGTTCATGCTAACTAAAGTATCACAGCCTCCCAGCCTAGCTCGCAGTTTTCATCCAGTACGACCGTGATAGAGAAAACTCAGCCAACAAATGGCCTGATCACAAGGGACTCGCAACTAGAACGCCTTTCCCAGAACGACGATGTTATTAAAGATGACCGAAGCGAAGAACCCGACGATGCGTCTCTGGAGGATAAGATCTATGACACATTGGAAAAAGAGCCTGGGATGATTGTGGATGACGAGAGACCTTTCCCTGAGATCTCTGGTTAGTAAAGAACCTAGCATGAGAAAGACCTCAAACTGTTCGTGTTTCAGCTTTTCAGCTCTACTAACATCTTCAATTTGTCACAGATGACTCGCATATGTCATCGTCTCCAGATATTGACCTAAATGAGGCAGAGGGCCATGTGGCCCAGGGTAATGGACTACCAGCTATATCAACATCTAACCCTATGTCTATTTGGGAGCAACAGATGGTGAAAATACGCAGTTTGGGAGCAAATGACTCTGAAATCTGCAAGCGTATTTTGTCGGTGGTCGCATTGGCGCGTCAGCCTCTTAACTTGAACGAATTAGCTGTGCTGGCAGACCTGCCTTCGATTTCAGAGACTGATCCATCGAAATTCATAGACGAATGCAGCTACTGTTTGGCCCTTCAGAACGATGGCACATTTTGGTTTGCGCAACAGGAAGTCAAGGAATATTTGCTCGACGAGGCGTTCTCTGAAATATTTCCGAAAGGCCTGAAGGCTCAACATCATGTCTTGTTTTCTCGGTCATTACAGGCCATGGCTGTAGGCCTGGAGCGTGATATCTATAATCTGCGCGAACCGGGTTGTCTCATTGATGATGTGAAGATTCCAATCCCAGACCCCCTAAAGCCGTTACGATATGCATGTCTACACTGGGTGGAGCATCTGATTCTCTCAGAATGCGAAGAGCAGGATCTCAAGCAAGATGGTGCTATCGACATGTTTTTACAACGTGACTACCTGCATTGGATCGAAGCTCTCAGTCTTCTGAGAAAAATGTCAGATGGAGTGTTTTGGATGTTGAATCTTGAGAAATTGGTCACGGTTAGTCATTTGAGAGAATTTTTTGCTGAACTAAGCTGACATCTACTAGGAACGAGGGGCCTCATCGTCACTTATCGCTCGTACGCGAGACGCATACCGTTTCATACAACATCACAAAGCCACGATTGAAGAAAGCCCGTTGCAGGCATATTCGTCCGCGTTGGTTTTTAGCCCCGTCCAAAGCATCACACGGAATCAGTTCAAGCACGAAGGGCCTAGTTGGATTGAAACAAAGCCAATTCTGGAAGATGATTGGAATTCATGTCTTCTAACTCTTGATGACCATGAAGGGTCTGTCCTAGCGCTGTCCTGGATTTCGAATGAAAGAATTGCATCAGCATCACAGGATGGCACTTCGAAAACATGGGACATCTCCACAAGTCGATGTCTATCAACACTTGAGGGTGATGGTACCCCTATCTCGTCAGTAGGACGGCTTCGAAATGCCGAACTTGGCTTGATATTGGGCGATGGAAGGATTTGGACTTGGCGTGCGACTGAAGACAACTCTACGCAGTCGCATAGTGAGGATGTTTTATCTCCTAATGGTAATATTTTGAGTATCAAAGATACTGTCGAGTCATTTGTCGCAGCGTCATGGTCTTCTAAAGGCACACTTGCCTTTGTTGACGAGAATGAAACAATCTGGATTCGTCATTTCATGTACATGGCTCGAGACCAGCCATTATTCTCACTCAAAGGCCACCACAGAGGGGTGAATACACTGGCCTGGTCTCATGATGGGAGACTTGCCTCTGGTGCAAACGATGGTACTATTAAGATCTGGGATGCTGTTGACGGTGAATGCAAGCTCAGCCCAAGTGGCCATAGCGAAGGAATTTATTCTCTTGCTTGGTCTCAAGATGGTCAAAGGCTTGCATCTGCCTCAAAAGAAAGCATCATCAAAATTTGGAACACCGAAAACGGCCGCTGTATGGCATGGGTCCAGGGCCAAAGCCAACTGATTCGATCTCTGTCTTGGTCACCAGATGGTAGGCTCGCAGGAGCTGATGGTGACACAATTAGGATTTGGGATAGTGCGACTGGGAAATGCCTTTCTAGACTTGAGGGACATACCCATCAAGTTTGGTCAGTAACTTGGTCAGAGGATGGAAGCAAACTTGCCTCCGCCTCCCGAGACAAGACAATCAAGATCTGGGACACGGCAGCAGACCAGCAGCAATCCCATCCCCTGGGCCACAGTCAGAGAGTCAAATCCATTGCTTGGTCTGCAGACAAAACAAAGCTTGCATCTGTTTCGTATGATGACACTGTCGTCATCTGGAATGCTTTTCCCGTGGGAGATGTGCATACGCTAACGGAAAATGTCAGCGACGTGCGCTCTCTCGCATGGTCAAAAGATGCCGAAAAGCTCGCATTGATTGCTGGACACAATACCATTGCTATCTGGAACACAATCACTGGAGAATGGGAAAAGACCCTGACTGGTGGAGGCGATGATATCGAATCAATAATCTGGTCTGAAGATGGGACTAAGCTTGCATCTACGTCAAGGAATCGCAAGATGGAGTTCTGGGATATCTCTAGCGAGAAGCGTTTAGGAGCTACGTTGGGAGATAACTCTTCAGAGAGCCAGATAGCCTGGTCAGGTGAATTTGCTGAGCCCGAGACCCCTAGCTTTGTCTCGAATGATTCCACCCCGCGCTTGAAGACCTATGGCATCGACTCTTATGGTACATGGATCACTTCTCAGGGAAAGCGACAACTAAAGCTACCTCCGGGTTATAACATTGAGTGTTTGACTATATTGCCGGAGAGAATTGGCATTGGTTGTGGCTCTGGGCGTGTTCTAACCTTTGCAGTCTCAGAAGACAGGTCAATGTAGGCCAAGAGTTGGTGAATAAAGTCATAATGTGATGATTTCCAGTTATTCCACCGATACCAGCGATAAATCCAATTTAGCATGCTAGTACTACACTGAATTGTCAATTTCAGCATTCATTGCTTGATTTCATGGAAATACCACTATTGAGTAATACTAGTATCGCCGACACAACATGAAGAGCATTTCGGTTTGTAGGTCCAATGCCCTAAGCCCCGGGAGTTTCCATTGACCGCGAAAGAATTCAAACATTCCAAGGGTATAAAAAGCACCCTGAGGATATGAAACAGAGTCTATCTTCTTCATTTTCATACTTCTCACAGCCATCAAAATAACAAGTGATCATTTCCCTTTCAAAACCGCAGCTCATCTTGTACATCAATCTCTAGTGTCAACAACAGTAACCCTTACGATATGAAGATAACACTTGCTCTCCTGGAAGGCCTATCAGCTTGGGGCACTCTGGTATCTGCTGGTCCTATAGGCTACGGCCCCGGCTACAGTCATCGCCTGCAACTCATCGTTTGGAGCTTGCCAAACTGCCTGTGCTGCTGTGTTACTTGGCCCTATTACTTGAAATGTCATTATCTGAGTAAGCTGGCTGCTGCCTATGGAATGTACGGATGACGGAAGTATTTGGATCTATTCGACATGAGTGCAGAAACGGAGGGGTGCAAGTCAAGGACTGGAGTTAGCTCAGAGTGAAACACCCATGATAATGAAAAAAAAAAATGGTTCGAGAGATTTCCTGTTATTCATTAGTAAAATCGTCACCAGGTGTCTGTATACATAGTAGTTAACTGAAATGATCAGATATCGGCATGTACTGGTGGACCGCAATGTGGCCGGGCCGAGCCCAAGTCCGACGTGTGACGTCGATTGTCAGCACCGCGCTTGGACTCCTCTCCGACTCCGCGTTGACAACGCATCTTCCAACCTCCCCCACTAGGAGCCTTATTTTGTTTTGACAAAGCTTTCCTTGCCGTGCGGGATCTGTTCGAAAGGATAATCTGCCGCAAAACTCTCTGATCGGCCGGCCATCGAGCTTGTCCCCCTCTCCGAACGAACACAGGCTTCTCCACAATGACCTTTGCTTGACCGAAGCTCGGGATAGCACTCTCCGCTGGTTGGAGCTATGGATCAATCAATTCAGCGATTACTCAACGATAAGCTCTATGACAAACGGAAGCAAGGAGCTCTTGAGTAAGTGTCTCGGGATCTTACGAGGTCGAAAAGTGATACATATCGCTAACACGCGACCTTTTTTTTTTGTACAGGCTGGAGAAAATCGTCCGCGAGGCTGTCTTTCGAGGAGAACATGAAAAGATACAGAGGATTGTGGAACAACTGTGCCACGATTATGCTTATGCCGTCCACCAACCCCATGCCCGAAATGGTGGTCTGATCGGATTGGCGGCTGCTTCAATTGCCTTAGGATCCGTGAGTCGATGGCTGCAGCTGTAGCGGTAGAGTGATAACTGAGACTGATTTATAAATTCAGGAAGGTGTTGCACCTTATTTGAAGGAGATTGTTCCCCCGGTTCTCGCATGCTTCTCTGACCAAGATGCCCGGGTTAGATACTATGCCTGTGAGAGCATGTACAATATCGCCAAGGTGGCCAAGGGAGAGATCCTTCTCTTTTTTAATGATATATTTGATGCCCTGGCTAAGGTAAGATAATCTTTATGCCTTCCTCCTATCTTTTCGTTGTGGCTGATATCTGTTTCCAGCTCGCCTCCGATTCAGAACTCTCGGTGAAGAATGGCGCGGAGCTTCTCGACCGTCTAGTGAAGGATATTGTAGCCGAGTCCGCAGCTTCGTATGTTTCGGTCCTACAAATTTCCGAGAAGGAAGATCCGAACGACCTAGATGAAACTGAACTTCCCACGGCTTTCTCCCTCGCCAAGTTTATCCCTTTGCTTAAAGAGCGCATCCATGTGATTGGGCCATATACTCGCAACTTTCTAGTCTCTTGGCTGACTCTGTTGGACACAATTCCTGATTTGGAGCTAGTCACCTATCTACCTGAATTTTTAGAGGGACTTATCAAATTCCTGGGTGGTCCTAACAAAGACGTCAATGTTGCCACTCAAGGCCTTCTTGACCGATTTCTTTCCGAAATAAAAAGAATCACAAGATTGAAGAAAGGCATCGAGGAGAGCCGCAAAGACCAAGAAAGCCGCAGACGTTCCGCCACAAGTGATAATGGGAGTCTGAGCACCAAGACTGAGACTATCGACGAACCTGGCGACAAAGACGATATCGCAGTGGACGACTCTGCATCCGGATCTCTATTTGAGGACGAAGTAGTCCATGCAGATGGGGACTGGATCCCTGGCCAGGATGTACAGATCGACTATACTAAGATCCTCGATATTCTTGTCAGCTTTGTTGACACATCGTACGGTATGTTTCTTGACTTTTCATTCACACACGTCTCATGCTGACCATTTGCGCAGACGAAGAGATGCAACTCACCGCACTGAGATGGATCGACACTTTCTTTGAGATCAGTCCCGAGGATATTCTACCATTTGTACCACGACTTCTGACCCAAGTGCTTCCGGCAATGTCGAGCGGCTCTGATCAAGTACGACAAGCAGCCAATCGTGTCAACAAGTCCCTCCTTGAATATATCTATTCTCTCTCTGATGATGCAGCCGATGAACCGCTTCAGTCTTCATCTAAGGTCCCATCCACTGCACCCAGTAAGGAAAACGTGGATCGAAAAGCTTCTGAAATATCCAGTGTCGATACCAGGAAATCAACAGCGGAGACTTCCAGAGCAGCCACGCCTCGTAGTAGTGTGGTTTCTACGCCTGTACCGCCAGTTGATCTCGACTATGCTGCAGCTGTCAACTCACTTACGTTGCAATTCCTCAACGAGAATGAAGCCACTCGAGTAGCGGCACTCTCCTGGCTCATCATGTTACATCGCAAAGCCCCTCGAAAAGTAGTGGCTTTCAACGATGGAACATTCCCAGCACTCTTAAAAACCCTTTCCGATCCCGCAGAAGCCGTTGTCACCAAAGATCTACAGCTGCTATCGCAGATATCAAGGAATAGTGAGGATAGCTACTTCGCTTCTTTCATGGTCAACTTGTTGCAGCTTTTCTCCACGGATCGGCACTTGCTGGAGGTTCGTGGGAACTTGATAATAAGACAATTATGTCTGAATTTGAGTCCTGAACGTATCTACCGCACACTGGCCGATTGTCTTGAGAAGGAAGAGGTAATTTCCGATCGTTCGTCCTGCAAAGTACATATACTAATTATCGTTAGGATATTGAATTCGCCAGTATCATGGTGCAAAACCTGAACAACAATCTGATCACTGCACCAGAGCTATCAGATATGCGAAAAAGATTAAGGAATCTTGACTCAAAAGTATGTCTTCGCCAAATGCCTTTCCTCCGAACAATCAATAACAAAAGATACAGGAGGGTCAGATGTTCTTCGTTGCTCTTTTCAGGTCTTGGTGCCACAATGCCGTCTCCACATTCTCACTTTGCCTCCTCGCGCAAGCGTATGAACAGGCTTATAATCTTCTTCAAATTTTGTATGACTGTCAACTTGAATGATATCAAATAATGAAATTGCTAATTGATACGCAGTGCCGAACTCGAAATGACCGTCAACATGTTGATCCAAATCGACAAATTGGTACAGCTCCTTGAATCTCCCGTCTTTACATGTATGTGTGCTGTACCCTCAATCTCCAAATATTGATCAATGCTAAACCTGCCATCAGATCTCCGTCTCCAGCTTCTCGAGCCAGAGAAATACCCGTACCTATACAAATGTCTCTACGGCGTACTTATGCTCCTCCCCCAAAGCTCAGCTTTCGCTGCATTGAAAAACCGCCTGAACAGCGTCAGCAACATTGGGTATCTCCACGGTCCCCCGCGCAGGTATGATATTTTATCCCCGCCAGTGTGTTATTCCGAAGGAGCTGCGAGACTCACAATTCCTCATAGTGCCGCACAAACAGGGCCACCGCAATATGACCGCCCCAGTGGTAGTCGCTTAAAACCCCGCGATGAGAATAGTATCCGCTGGGTCGAACTCCTCGACAAGTTCAAGTTTGTCCAAGAACGTGCGCGTCGAGCACAGGCTTCACAGCGTCAATCCCTTGACGCAAACGACTCCCTGCATAACCCATCACTCACCGCCGCTCTCTCTGCCGCAACTATAGATCGGACGAAAGACCGGAGTGGTATTCCCGACCTACCTCGAAACATAGCCGGGGGATCTGGGGCCATGGGTCCGGGCGTGGGAGGTGCAGGGCTAGGCGTTGCAGGTAATGGTGGTGGAAGCCGTGGAGCAGGTGAACCTAAGATCAGCAGTTCTTCCTCTCTGCTTGGATCAGGGCACAAGCATAAGTCAAGTCTTCCGAATCTGGGCCGTCTAGGTATTGGAAGTCGTAAGTCAAAGAAGTAAGACATGGAACGCATATTTTGAAAGGTAGCTTATTCAAGCTGTAGATGGTTGAGTACATATACCTATCTTCTTCGCTGGCACAGCAGCCCAGCAGAATCTTACCCATTTATCTAGGTAATTGTTTCTCTATCATAGAATTTGTTGAAATGACATATCAGAAGACATTCGAGGATTTTGTTTTCGAATTGTTTCATTCGGATCAAATTGAGATGACTATGGACAGTAGTCAAATGCAGTCAAAACATAGACAACAGAAGATAAAATGGTGAAATTCGGAGAGAAAAGATGCATGACAGTAGACTGTAATGTCATCCCATCAACCAAGAATAAGACTCAGGTCAAACGAAATGCCAAGTTTTTGGTTTCGAAATACCAAACGCACAGCACATGCCAACAGGAATCAGATCTAGCGGGCCTGCGCCAAAGTGCAGAAACAAATGGTGAAGGTCGAGGTCATCGTGCTCATCTTCGCAGGGACATCACGCGAAGTCGAGAAAGGGCCGAAGCCAAATAGAACAGTAAGAAAAAAAAAACAAACATGTAGGGAGAAGAAGATTGGCTAATGCAGAAGAGAGTGAAAGGGTTTTAACGGCGCCGTGTAAAAGTGAAACAAAAGACAGGACAACAAGGAGGATGTAATCATGACTCCTCACCGCATGCGCGAGTCATTCGATCCCCATCCTGATGGTCGCCAACTTCCCGTTGAGTGCTTGGAGACTGTGCTGCCGGTAGGCGAATTGGTGCCGTTGGAGTAAACATACTCGCCATCAACATATTGAGCTCCGGTGGAGAAAGTGCTGCGATGCTTGCGACGAGCATAGCGCTGTTCGAGACGGTAAAGCTCGAGCTCTATGAGATATTAGCAACCATTCATTCCCTCATGATCCAGAAAGCATTGTTTACTGAACTTATGCATTGTTTCTTGTTTCTCGGGGGTGTGGGGGTGGTCGCGTGCACGTACTTGCTTGGAGCTTATCAATCAAACCCATTGTATCGATAACTTTGTTATAGCAAGAAGAGGTTATAGTTTTTTTTTTGCTTTTTCGATCGAGAATCGTCGTCTTTTGTTAATTTCTTATATGTAAGTCGGAGACGATCGTTCCCACATGCGGAGCAAAGAAGAGCTGTTTGTAGTCGCCGGCAACGGACGGAAGTTAGAACACCACGTCACTATACTAACCATGGGTTAGTCACATTCCAATGACAATAGCATTATAACACTGGGACTGGGTCATTCTTACCAGTATAGCGCGTAGTAAGAGAGTGAGAGAGTGCGTGTGGAGGGGACGCACGAGGAAAGCGGGACTTTTCTGCAGGTGCTACAAGGGAACGTAAGGGTCAAAAATTTCCCCGTATCTCAAAGGAATTGAAAATAGAAAATAAGAGATGAAAGACCAGATCAGAAAAGAATCAAAAGAATGGAATTGGGTTAGACCCGAAAACGAGAGTAGTGCTGAAGAGGACTTTTGGTGAGAAGAAGAAGAGGAAGTGTGAAAGGTCGAGAACGTCGAAGAGAAAGGGGGAAGTGGGGAAAGGCGGAGTTGCGCGACGACGACGACTTCAACTCTACAAAAAAAAAATACAATACAATTGTTGGTTGTTATTTATATTTGAAGACAGTGCACACAATTCATTTATTTACAGACCATATACCGAGTACGGGGTACAGGCCACACCAATCGCTTCTCTTCTTCGACTCGTCTAGTCTGGCGTCTGTATCTCTAAGCTCCACACCCATGACCATGCCTACGCCAAGGGTTTCATCTACTCCTCTTGCGCTAACAGTTCTTGCGCTATTATCTGTGTCAGCATCGCACTAAACGCCTTTGGGGTAAGGATTTTAATAAAGAGAGGGTCCGGGGGCGTACCATTCCATAGCTCCGCATACACGCCATCGTGTTCGAGAAGCTCGCGGTGAGACCCCGTCTCCACCACTTGCCCGTCCTTCAACACCAGAATTCGATCGCTATCGTAGATTGTGCGCAGCCGATGCGCGACGAAGACACTCGTACGACTCTTCTCACGTAGAATGCTGTTGATGTTTTGCAACAGAGCTTGTTCGGTATAAGTGTCCAAGGCGGAAGTCTAGAATTTTCCACCATCACGGTGGCTGGTCAGCCACAAATCCATGAATTCCCGCAGATATTATTTCTCACTTACCGCTTCATCAAAGAATAAGAGCTGGGGATCCTTCAGTAGCAGTCGGGAAACTGCCAGACGCTGCTTCTCGCCGCCTGAAATCATCATTCCGCGTTCGCCCACCGCCGTCTGATATCCATCCGGCAGCCGTTCTATCAGTTGGTGAATCCGCGCACGTTCAGCGGCCTGTCGGACCTCGGCGTCGGATGCATCAATTCTTCCATATCGAATGTTGTGGGCGATGGTATCGTTGAACAATGGTGTATCCTGAGGCACCACACCGATTGCCTGCCGGAGGCTATCAAGTGATACTTCGCGAATGTCTTGCCCATCAATCAGAATCCGTCCTGATTGAGTATCATAAAAGCGGAAGAGCAGTCGCAGGATGGTCGATTTGCCACAACCGCTGGGACCGACAATCGCAAACTTGGATCCAGCTGGAATGGTGAATGTAACATTCTTCAGAATAGGGCGATCCGGGTGATAACCGAAAGTGACGTTCTCAAAGCGAATTTCTCCGCCACGCTTCAAATTCAGGGGCTTTGCGTTGGGCTTCTCTTGGATTGTCACGTTGACCTTTTGCAGGTTGAACAGTGTCTCCATGTCCAGCAGAGACTGACGCAGTTCACGATAGACAGATCCCAAGAAATTAAGGGGAACGGAGAGCTGGAAGACAAGCTGGTTAATCATGACTAGGTCACCAACCGTCAAAGCGCCTGTCGCGACTCCGTCGGCTCCATAGTACATCATGGCGGCCAGCGCACTGGAGAAGATCATGTTTTGACCAGAGTTAAGGAAGGCCAGCGACGTGGTCACCTTGATGGACGCATCTTCGTAGTTCTTCAGTGCCTTATCGTATCGGGCAACTTCAAACTTCTCATTGTTGAAGTACTTGACAGCTTCGTAGTTGATAAGCGAGTCGACAGCGACGGTGGCCCCGCGGTTGTCGGCCGCATTCGCTTGACGTCGAAATTTCGTTCGCCAGGCAGTTGTAGTGATTGTGAAGGCTGTATATGCGAGCATGGTCGTAGCTGTGATAGCTGCAAACTTGGCGCCATATTGATAAGTCTAGAAGATGGTGTGAGAAGACAAAGTCTGGTAATTGGTATACAAAAAATGGGCTGTCTTACCAGAATACCACAGACAAGCGATATCTCGAGCGCAGTTGGGACAACATGAAACACCATGGATGTCAGCAAGAAGCTGATTCCTTTGGTTCCACGGTCAATTGCCCGAGTCAAACCACCAGTCTGGCGCGAAAGATGAAAGTTGAGGTCCAATCGTAATAAGTGATCGAAAACATTCCCTGCAACTTTTCTAATGGCTTTTTGCGCAACGCTCGCGAATACTGCATTTCGAAGCTCTTGGAATAGAGTTGCGCCGATTCGTGTTACGCCATCTGGTCAAGTTAGCAAAATAATACCTTCTTGTGATTTTATGGCAAAACACATACAGGCAATGATCATAGAGCCTGCGACGGTATAGGCAGTTCCACCAACAGCAGCAAAGTCCACATTCATAGAATCCACGATACTCTTGAAGTAGAAAGGAACTTCTACATTGAGAATCTAGGTCGATAAGCATATATGACATCTGCGAGGAACAAGAAAAGGTGAAACGAACCTTGGCTCCCACTAGCAATGACAATGCAGTTCCAACTCGAAGCTTAGTACCCCAGTCATCCTATAAAGACAGTCAATATTTCGATCTTGACCCAGACCTATATTTCGAGAGACCGTACCTTCGGCCAGAGATACTTGGCCATTTCACGCAATATGGCCCAATCAGCTTTCCGTTGTTCCTTCGTAGCCTTATTCGACTCGCTCAGCAAGTCCTTCTTAGCCGCAACCTTGCCTTCACCCTCCGGCTTCTCGATGATTTTGGATTCGACTAGTTGCGACGCTGGCGGGCTTGGGGTTGGTATGGGGTTGTTCTTTGCGGCGGTCGCATCTTTACTGTCTGGAGTATTGTTGCGCAGTATAGCAGCATTGGTGAATGTGCGCATATGTGTTTTATTGTATCTCGTCCATGGTGACGGTCCGGCGAAGCTCGGATGTACGAGCCGAGTCGCTGGGCGCCAGCATGGTGACCGAGCTGCTTTGAGCAGCATTGATAGATATTGACAGAGTGTCTGGGATTTAGAATAGACTCTTATCGTCTTGTGGGATCAAGGGAGCATAATGTAGCTCATCAAAGGCGAATGGCAAGTGAAGCTCCCTCTTGACAAATTCGCGGGGGAGCCTGGATAGCTGCCGGCTTCGGAGCAAACGTCAAGGGACGGTTTATAAAGCCCACCTCACAGTTGAGAGAGGCTCGAATGGATGAGGAATAAAGTGAAATTTCCTCAATTGTTGAATCGGTGGGAAGAAAATGAATCCCCAAGTGGGAGCTTCTTATGGTTGCTGTCGCAATCGGAGGCGGGCGTGGTGTACTTGCGGGCTGCGGAGGACCTTCGGCGCGACGATTTCCCGATGAGCAAAGCATCGGCTTCAACTTGAGCTCTGACGTAGAGTCCCTTCCCTGCATCCACAAGGTCATTAAGTCTGGAATTATGCGTCCAGTCGTCCAACGAGGTCTCCGGCCTCTATCATGGACTCGAGCTGTTCCTCGTACGCCCCGACACGCGAGATGTGTCCAGATTCGCGCGACACCCTCGGAGGAGCCCACGTCTAACGGAGATTATCTGCCCCTCGCCAATACACCTAGCTCCGCTGAATCTCGAGGTATTTTCTTGGGCTTGTGCGCTCAATTGGCGCAAACTGTCAGTCCATAAACTAAATCCTTCTAATAGATGCTCGGTTCGACGTTGTCGGTGCGCCCTACTCGCTCCTTTCGGTGTCTCTCTCGCCCTCGCAAAACCTATACACGCGCCGCGGAACTTTGGTCGGATTGAGTGGAAAAGCAGACAATGTATGCGACTATCCAATACAACATTCTCAAAATATGGATGATTTTTGAGTGCTAAACTTCGCCAGGTGGTCTCGACTTTGAGTGTTCTGGAACCTTTCCGCAGGGTTGTTGTTGGAACCCCATTCTTGTACCAAAAGGTGCGCAGCATGATATTTACCACTACCTCGAGCGATATTCTAAGTAATGCTTCTTTTAGATCTCTTCCGCAAGCCCAGTGACAGCCCTCATCTCCGTTCGATCGCCGAATACCTCTTTCGCTGTCGTCAACCTGAATGGTTCAGTTGATTGGATGGTCGCCCAGCGACGTGCATTGCTGGCATGGACAGGCCGGTCCTTGTCCATCAAACCAACTATCAACACTAACTTGGTATGTCATGGTCTGAATGCTAAACATTGACCATAAATCAGGCTAACGTCATCTGCAGAGCTTGTCTCACTGGGGTAGCTCGGAAATTACCGGTCGAGGATTGATGGCCCTTGTTGGAAATGGTCAGCTTTATTCCGTGGAACTGAAAGATGGCGAGCAATATATCGCCCACCCTAGGTATTTGGTCCATTAGTCCCATTGTGAACAACGTCTTCAGTACTAACGTATGGTTAGCAATGTTGTTGCTTATACCATGTCCTCAAACCCTCCTCGACCATACCGTTTCAAGTCCACAACTTTGAACTTCCAGGTTCCCGGTCTCAAGACCTTACCGAGACTACTGCAAGGCAACAAATTCATTCGTGACATGTCCGACTCCAAAACATGGAAGAACACCATGAGCTTCCTCCACAAGCTTCGTACATGGTCTCGAATGACCATCTGGGGAGACAGAGTGAGTTAATATTGAGTCCTATCTTGACTCCTTTTAGCTAACACCTATTTTCAGCTCTTCTTACAATTCGACGGGCCTGCGACTGTCCTGGTCCAATCACGCGGACCCCGCGTGAATGATATCCTGTCAGATCGCCAGGTCAACGAAATCGCCAACACTCCTCGAGGATTAACAATGACTGCTCAAGAGGCAGAAACTCAGTCAAGAAAGGAGGCTGAGAAGTCAGTGAACGGTGTTCCTGATATTGCTCGGTCTGTCGAGGACCTGACTCAGGAGATTGCTGGAGTGAGCCAAAGCGTCGCGAAGATCCGCAAGGATGGCAAGGTTGAAGTCGAAGAGGTCGGCCAGACTAAGGCCGCTTAAGGTATTCTACAGGCACTCTATACGATGTCTCTTTCTTTTTACGTTGGATCTTCATGAACCCCGGACTGTTTCTTGAATGATCTTGCGACATGTACAGTATTGCGAAAATCTTCGAATCTCGGCCATGTGCCATTAGATCAATCATTATGTCTCCTTGGTTTATTCTCGGCCCCCAATCAACACAATCTCATGCATGCCAGCTCAGGGTGAGCTGTGTGATCTACTAATTTTATACTAATTCAGTCTAAGTAAATTCGACCTCGGTCTTAAAATTAACGCGAGGCCGAAAGTCCGCGATCAACCACTAAAACTACAGTTTAAGTTCCTCCTCACAAAAGTGACTTCGATCCCCCAGCATTCTCTCATGCATTTTCCAGGTATCTCTGATGATCTGATACTTTGGCACTTTCCGTAGCAACCAATCTACTTCCCACCAACTTTCACTCCCACCCAAACTTTTCTTTCTTGTCGCACAAATTCTCACTCATTACCGTCTTGTGATTTCAAGCCAAGCAATACCAACTACCGAGTGGATTGAGAGATCTCTCTGAAGAATTGTATGTCGATAGCAGGTCATGGAGGCTGCAAGTCGTCATCAGGACGTTCCATCCACCATATATGCGACTACCAACCCCGTCTTGTCTGATCGGTCCACGCCCACCATGAGCGTACATCTAGAAGATGATGACTTAGAAAACGCCACTCGCCAATCGGATCAGCAGAAAACAACGGAGCTCGTCAATTCAGAATCGCCCGATTCCGTCCCTAATCTTTCAGAGAAACCTGGTCAAACTGCTGGTCCTCCAGCGCCCTCACCTCCAGGACCTCCGCCAGATGGAGGATTTCACGCATGGCTTACGGTGCTTGGGGCTTTCTGTGGATTATTCGTGAGCTTCGGGTGGATCAACTGTATGTCTAGACGATCTGAAATTGCTGCTGGATGCACCCCGCTGTCCAACCACACCCTCATACTTACGCTATCCCAATAGGTATCGGTGTCTTTCAAACATACTATGAACGCAATCAACTAGATAATCTTTCTCCAAGTACGGTAGCATGGATACCCTCTCTGGAAACATTCGTCATGTTCTTCGCCGGTCCACTATTTGGGACCCTCTTTGACAACTATGGTCCCCGTTGGATATTGCTCGCTGGGACATTTCTCCATGTCTTCGGTCTTATGATGGCTTCTCTTTCGACAGAATACTATCAGTTCATTCTCGCTCAGGGTATATGCAGTCCTATCGGTGCGAGTGCAATCTTCAACGCTTCAATCAATTCTGTCAGCGGCTGGTTCGCCAAGCGTCGCGCCTTCGCACTTGGTATCACAGCATCAGGATCGAGTTTAGGAGGTGTCATCTTCCCCATTATGGTATCGAAATTAATTCCGCAAGTCGGGTTTGGATGGGCAATGCGTATCTGCGCATTTCTCATTCTCTTCATGCTAGCCATTGCGAACGTTACCATAAAATCCAGGTTGAAGCCGCAGAAGAAAGGATTCGATGTCATGGATTTCATTCGCCCACTTCACGACATCAGATTTGTCTTGACTGTTGCTGCGGCTTTTTGCTTCTTCTGGGGCATGTTTCTCCCTTTTACCTTCGTCATCACATCTGGCGAACGATATGGCATGTCAGAGAATATGTCTCAATACTTAATTCCCATTTTGAACGCAGCCAGGTAATTCAATCAGCCAATGTCTCTCCGCAACTCTACGAAGGAGGAATGCTAACATCCTGCAGCATCTTCGGTCGTACCCTTCCAGGATACCTCGCTGACCGTGCCGGCCGCTACAACGTAATGATAGTCTTCAGCTACCTCTCCGGTATTCTCGTGTTAGCTCTCTGGCTCCCATCACGCAGCAATGCCCCCATCATCGTATTCAGCGCACTATATGGCTTCGGCTCCGGAGCCTTCGTCTCTCTAGCTCCCGCACTCATCGCTCAAATATCTGACCTTCGCGAGGTTGGCGTTCGCAATGGAACTTGCTTCTCGATCATCTCAATCGCTGCATTGACGGGCTCGCCAATTGGAGGGGCTTTGGTTCCAGACGTGCTCCATGGTTCGTATACCAGGTTGCAGATCTTCAGCGGTGTGGTCATGATCGCTGGAGCAACAATGTTCATTGTGGCGCGCATCGTCGTTGGGGGCGTTAATTTCAAGAAAGTTTGATTCTGAATGGCTTATTGATGGGGTGAATACCTCTTATCTGTATTTCATACTTATAGGTACTACTTAAATACAAGAGAATGAATGATCTTGTCTATCAATTTCCTCTGAGGTAGATGTATATCTATCGTAAAGTGAACAATAATTGTTGTATAGCTTCAGATGTACAACTGCAATTGCGAAATGATAACTGTCCAACCTTGGAAGACGCTAGAGTAGAAAGCATCACTTTGATAAAGACAATTGGCTGAGATAGGGCAGTATTCAGTAAATGTACCAAATTTCATTCTTCTAGATAACTCCAATCCTGCCATATAGATAGCTATACTAAACGCCTCAGCACCGTCGCTGAAGGAAGATGCATATGAAAAGTAGTAAACAAGACGCCCGTCCAATGATGCCCAAGTAAATGAAATATAAATTCAGACCAAAACACCACTACGCATGTTTTCAACGGTGCGAACCCCGACGCCTTTCAACGTACTCAGTTCCGCTAAGCTGCCCAATTGAAACTGAGGCTGGTCTGAGACAGACTCCATATCATCGGTGTTCGGTGGCGACTGATCCATTTCGCAGAGGCAATCCACAATAGCTTCTGCCTTCTTCATTCCAACGCCTTTAAGGAGCCTGATCTGGCTCACGTCACGAGAGTTGATGATTGACAATAAGTGGATTGTTCGGGGAGACACAGTAGGATCAAAGTCATCCAGGGCGTCGAGATCGATATCGCTTTGATGATCAGTCTCTGTATGACGCTTCTTCTTCGGGGGAACGCCATCCACCATGCTGTTTTCATCGTCGAGATTAAGGTCTGAAGTCCGGTCCATGGGGTCCTCAACCTCAGCCTGGCGCTTTCCAAGGGTGATAGTAGGCTCTTTCTTTAGAGAGAGCATGCTGCCAAATCTTCCCTTTGCAGGAGGCGATGCAGGCGTGACAGAAGGTCGTGAGGAAGGTTTCCCGTGCATGCGCTCTTTCAGGGCAGCAATCTTGGAAGCCAATTTTTCGTTGTTGGGGAAATGAGGAAGGGCGAGCTGATACATTTTGAGAGCCGATGTGTTCTCACCACGGGCCTGGTGTTGTTTAGCCATGAGGAGATATGACAGCCCCTCCGCACGCGCGTCTTCGGTTCCCTCGATGCGCTGTTCCAGCTGGGCTAGACGCCGCTGTAGCTGGTCATTCATTTCTTGAACCTGGTTCTGACGCGACTGCTCACTGATTGCTCGAACGGCGAGTATCTCCTCGACCTTCTTCTCGACCATCTCCTCGATCTTGGCAGCGGAGATATCGAAATGGCCAGAATGGGTCTGAAGCTGGGAATGGGACGGGATAGGAGCTAATGTTGGGCGCGGCGGCTTGATTGAGCGTACAGTGGGTCCATCTGCGTAGAAAGAGGTTCTCCTGGGTTGCTCAGGCTTGCGAAGCTGCGAGGGAGGTTTATTCTGGGGCCGGTCAGAAAATACACTGAAAGCCTTCAGTGGTTTCCCTTCCTCCTTTTTGGCCGGGTCATCCGTGGAGGGGGCAGGCATATTCACATTGACGGATGCCGTGAGAGGACGTAATGGCTGGCGTGATGCTGCCAAAGAAGGCCGCATTGATGGCCTGGCAGGTCCCTTGAAGATTGGATCATTCTCAATTTCGCGAACCTCGATCTTCCTGGTACGATTGGCGACGCTGAGAGAGCTGATAGTGTCCAGATGGTAGGATCGAACAGGAGCAAGGTTGAGGATCATAACAGTCAGACCGTTGTTCTGTCCCAGGGATAGAATGCGAGTCATCTTCGACTCCCGGTAGGGAATCCGGTGCTGCTTCTTGGTGATTGCCTCTACGCACTGGGCAAGAACGAAGAGACTCTTATTGATGCTGGCTGATTCCACCATGCGCTCCTTGTCATTCTCTGTCCGGCGATTGTCTTCGGACCCTGCAAGATCGATTGCAGAGGCGGTACTGACGCGAGTCTTGTCGGACGAAATCATTGTGATTTTCACACCGAGGATCGCGTGTGAACGAGAAGAGTGGGCGTTCAACTATATATGCCGTCGCTTTAGCAATTGCGGTCGTGCTCTCGAATTTCTATGTGACGTACCTTGGTGGCGGAGGTTGACCGGTTGTTATTGGCTTGATCATAAAGACCCTCGAACTCCTTCAAATTGGTGCAGGGTTTCTCGGTCAGGCCACAGACTACTGTCTTGCCCCCGTTGTCGCGTAGTGGAAGTCCAGCAAGAGTGCGCTTCTCAGGTGGTTCAAACAGATCATACACCTTGTCATTATATATCTCGTAGTAGCTCAGAGACACTTTCACGGTCGTCTCGCCATTGGTATCCTTTTCGATCTTCCGACTGCGTCTGTAGATGCCGCTCAGGAGTCGAGGAATAACACCTCGATCTGCGAGGCTTTTACCGCCGCGCATTGTATGCGTTTTCCCTGTCCCTGTAACACCGTAGGCAAAGAGAGTGACATCGAATCCATTGAAGAGATGTTTGATCGTGGGCGCGACTATTCAATACGATTAGTCTCACTTTCGGGGCTGAAGTTTATGGGAAGCAAACCTTCAGCATCAAACAGCTCCTGCTGCAGCACATCGGAATCATAGACCGCATTGAAGTTAAAAGTATATTCCTCCGCTTCATTCTTCGGATTGGGAATCCGCACAACATTATCCCGGTCTCTTAACGCCGCCAATTTTTGGTCGCCATTTTCCGTCTCTCGCAGTTTGGCATCAGCGCTAAGTGAAGAAGTGCCAGTACGGACGATAACATCGAGTTCCCGTTCGGATTTCAGAAGAGGTCGAACACGCGCAATGACTCGGACACTCATGATGACTGCTCACACACATCCACGTTCCTTGAAACTGACTGGGGGGGTATCGTACAGGGAATAAAACAGTCGATGAACGCGGCAATATGAGACGAGGGAGTGAAAAGAAGACAAGAGAAAACCCCCAAAAGTCCTCCAACAAAAAAAAGAAAAAATAAACTACCTACCTATAAGGCGAATGTCGAGTTGTCGAGATGTTGAAGTGTGGGTGTGGAGGTGTTTGCGTGCAGCTCGCAGACGTTTGTGGACGGCGGGTTTGTTGGCACGACAACGCATTCTTAGGGCATTTATTAACTACTAGAAAGACTGAACATACAGTATTACCTTTTACATTTGAATTAAGTATTTACCAGTAATTAAATCTCTTACAGTATTAGCTATTGCCAGTTTAAAATGATCTAGATCTACATCGTAAACCACATGATTATATATTAGCTTGATACCTAGTAGGTACTACCTAGATACTAGGTAGGTATGTACCTAGTAACTATCTGACCGAGGTATCCTAAATGTTCTCGTTATATATCCAAGTTGGTAGGAGTCCACATACAACTTGTAGTTGGAACTAGACCCAAATTACCCAACTATTAGTACTTATCAAGATAAGTAATATGGATATAGAATGACCATTTTAATCATATACTGCTATAAATTATAGACTATACAGTCCATTTTACTAGTATTAACTCCTTCACAATACTGTGTAGAGTCGACTCGACTGCGGTCTGCTCTGTGATTGGCTGGCCAGCCACAAGCTAAAGGTGGCCTCGTCCATCACCGCCTCTCCGTTGCGTTGCTCTTCTCTCGTGGTGTTTAAAGAGGTATCACTCCCCCCCTTTCTCTATCTGGTAGACGTTCAACTTCAGCTGGAACTTGCTGCTGATTGAGGACCCAAGCTGCCAGATAATATCCTTCCTCAACGATTGCTGACGCTGATTGTGGGGTTCTAGCGAAGCTGTCAACCCGCCCCCTCCCCCTCCGTATCAACTTACACCTCCTGCTCCTCTTCCTCAAGGAATTCTATTCCGGTTACACTTGAACTCAGTACACCTCCATGTCCGATCCACAAGGGGGTTACCCTCCCCAAGAAGGGTACGGCCAGCCCGTCTATGGCTCCCCCGATCCCGCGCAATCGCCCGTTCCCCCGCAAGGAGCACCTCCAGCTGCGCACGGTAAGAAGAAAAGAGCGTATGCCGGAGAGGCATTCGAGTTCGGATCCGGTGCCAATGCTGCGCTGGGCGGACAGCAAACCGCCGGTGGTGCATATGGCGCATACCCTCAGCAGGCTGCGCCTGTCGGATATCAACAGCCCACATACGGAGCCGATCCCAGCCAGATGCAGGCTCCGCCAGCAGGAGGATATGGCCATCAGGCTTCCGGTAGCATTTCTGGAATGACCCAGCAATTTGGCGCAATGGGAATGTCTGAGCCGCATCATGTCCTTCCCCCTCAGCCTCAACAGCCTGCCGCTATGCCCCAGCGCCAGGTTCAACTTAATCAGCTCTACCCAACGGATCTTATTTCGCAGCCTTTCAATGTTGCTGAGTTGGAGTACCCTCCTCCTCCCATTATTTTGCCTCAGGGTGTATGTTCATGATTTTGGGGCGTTCGCCGTATGTGTGGATGTGATACTGATATACCTTCTCCCCCTCAGACCAGTGTTTACCCCTCCCCCGAAGCCAATTGCCCTACCAAATACATGCGGTCAACTTTGAATGCAGTCCCTACGAATAACTCACTCCTCAAGAAGTCCAAGCTGCCTTTTGCTCTTGTCATTCAACCTTATGCGTCCCTCCACGATGCCGAGGACCCCATTCCAGTGATCCCCGACCAGGTCATTTCACGATGCAGACGCTGCCGCTCTTATATCAACCCTTTCGTTACTTTCCTCGACCATGGCCACCGCTGGCGCTGCAACATGTGTAACTTAACCAATGATGTGCCCCAGGCTTTCGATTGGGACTCTACTCTGCAAAAGCCTGCTGATCGAGCATTGCGCTCAGACCTGAACCACAGCATGGTGGAATTCATCGCCCCTCAGGAATATATGGTTCGACCTCCTCAGCCACTAGTCTATACCTTCTTGATCGATGTGAGCTATGCATCCGTCACTAGCGGGCTTTTGGCCACCACCGCTCGCACCATTAAGGAAAGCCTTGATCGCATTCCCAATGCAGACCGACGTACCCGATTGGGCTTTATTGCGGTTGACTCAAGCCTGCACTTCTTCAGCATTCCCCGTGATAACTCTGGAAGCTCTGAACCCCGAATGCTCGTCATTAGCGACCTTGAAGAACCTTTCCTGCCCACCCCCAATGACCTCTTGGTGACATTGAGCGAAAGTCGTGAGAACATTGAGGTCTTCCTCGATAAGCTGCAGGAGATGTTCCAGAACACCCAGAACAACAGCTGTGCTATGGGCTCCGCACTCCAGGCCGGTTATAAGCTGATCTCTCCTGTTGGTGGTAAGATGACCGTTCTGAGTGCCACACTACCGAACATTGGTACCGGTGCTCTCACAATGCGTGAGGACAAGAAGGTCCTGGGTACAAGCAAAGAGTCGAGTCTTCTGCAAACCGCCACTGCCTTCTACAAGAGCTTCGCTGTAGAATGCTCCAAGGCCCAGGTCTCTGTTGACATGTTCCTCTTCTCATCCCAGTACCAGGACGTGGCTTCTCTCAGTTGCTTGCCTAGATACACAGGAGGTCAAACCTACTTCGAGCCTGGTTGGTCAGCGACTCGTCCCGAGGATGCCATGAAGTTTGCTCGCCAATTCTCTGACTACCTTTCGTCTGAGATTGGCCTGGAGGCGGTTCTGCGTGTTCGTGCCACCACCGGTTTGCGCATGAATACCTTCTATGGCAACTTCTTCAACCGTAGCTCGGATCTCTGCGCTTTCCCTGCCTTCCCTCGCGACCAAGCATACGTTGTCGAGGTGGCCATCGATGAGACCGTGGCCAAACCGGTTGTCTGTCTGCAGGCTGCTGTTCTCCACACCACCTGCAATGGCGAGCGAAGGATCCGTGTTTTGACTCTGGCTCTGCCCACCACTACCAACCTTGCCGATATCTATGCTTCTGCTGATCAGCAGGCTGTGGCAACCTACTTCAGTCACAAGGCCGTTGAGCGCGTTCTCAGCAGTGGTCTCGAGCCGGCTCGTGAGGCACTGCAGGCGAAGATTATTGAGCTGTTGACGACCTATCGCAAGGAGCTTGCTGGTGGTAGCGTCAGTGGTGGTGGTCTTCAATTCCCTGCCAACCTTCGTGGATTGCCTGTTTTGTTTTTGGCAATGATTAAGAACGTATGTTCCCTTTATTTTCTCTCCAGAAGCTAAGATGCGATGCTAACATGATTTGTTTTTTTCCCCCAGCTCGGTCTTCGCAAATCTGCTCAAATCCCGACGGATATGCGATCCGCCGCACTCTGTCTCTTGTCCACTCTTCCCCTGCCCCTTCTCATTCAATACATATACCCGAAGATGTACTCTTTGCATGATATGCCCGACAATGCTGGTGTACCTGACCCGCAAACCGGCGAAATTGTTCTGCCACCGGCCACCAACCTGTCCTCGGGCCGTCTTGCCTCATACGGTCTTTACTTGATCGACGATGGCCAAACTCAGTTCCTGTGGGTTGGTCACCAGGCGGTGCCTCAACTGATCGAAGATGTCTTTGGAGTTCCGGACAAGAGCCAACTGCGGGTGGGCAAGTCGACATTGCCAGAGGTTGATAATGAGTTTAACCAACGGGTACGAGCGGTGATCGAGAAGAGCCGTGATCATCGGTCAAAGGGAGTGGGTAGCATCATTGTGCCGCATCTGTATGTGGTGCGTGAGGACGGTGAACCAGGTCTTCGTCTTTGGGCTCAGACGATGTTGGTGGAGGACCGCGCGGACCAGAGTGTCAGTCTGGAGCAATGGATGACGACTCTGCGAGAGAAGGTATGAAATCATTTCATTAGTCTCTCTCTCTCTCTCTCTCTCTCTCTCTAAAATCCGACATCGACATCTGACAATGTTGCAGGTCGTGCAGTGATTGATGACTGATTTAATTGATTCGCCATGTCCATGTTTCCATCTTGCTTGATCTCCCTTGTACCAGTAGAGCAGCTTGGACCTCTTTTTTTTCAAATGGAGGAGAGGGGGGATATCATATGTATTTGGATATGCGGTCGAATACTGGATCCTCCGTCTATATCAAAGTATCATACTCCATCCTACGTACTCCATACATCTACGAAATAGCCACCCCGAAAATGATATTATTTGAAGCACTTCCCTTCTTCGTTATTCTTATTTTATCATGACACAAATATGAACCAACTCAGCCCCTGGTTTCAATCTAGCCCCAAAGATAGTACGCCAATAGTGTGATCAGAATCAAAGGTGAAACCAGGATGGTCGCTGTGTGCCAATCATCTCCGGACGGCGCCAGGAATGGTGGAGCCCAGTAAGTCACTTTGTGATAGTGACCAACTCCGACAGTAGCGTCGTGTTGATGGTTTGGCGCTGGTGGCGTGAGAATATTGGATGAATTAGATGAGTTATCAGTAGAATAATAATCCTAGTAGACAATGATCGACAACTGTATACTGTATATACCATACACATACTATGTATATACTATGTAACTAATTAGTTATACCTTATACATATACACAGAGTATACTGTGATTCCCCTGACCCAAACAGCTTGTTGCCCCACCATCGCATCCCGTGAGTCTCCATCTCTTTCTCTCCCCACCTTCACTTGACTTCCCTTCACTCTTCATTTCACTTCCCTTTGCCTGGTTCATCCTTTTTATTTTTTATTTTTGAACTTGGCTTGGAGCTATTCACTTGACTCCCTCTCTTTACGGTCATCCTGAACTTGTCCACTGATTCGCCTCGGCTGTCTACATCTTGTTATCCACCCCTCATCCGAAACCTCTCCATTTCCTCGCCAATACAGAAAGCTTGCTCCTGTTGTTTCTGTTTCCTCCCTGACTCGCTTCCGTCGAATAATTATTGCGCATTCGGGCCGATTCGACTCAAAGAACCGTACAGGTCTTGACGAGCTGTCCCGACTAGCGACGGATCCGAAAGTACACCGATTCACTTATATCTCCACACGTCAACAAATGTAAGCTCTATTCCAGACATTTCTTATATCACAGGAGGTGCCATGTGTGTGTTCCATCAGGTAAAAGCTGTCTCTGCGTCTACAATATACAGAGTTAAATCGCTCGAGAGTCGGATCTCTAGGCTTGGCTCCGTACAGCAGACATTAGCAGTGCAGCATTACTTGAACAATCGATGGTCCAATTTAGGAATATACATCTCTCGTGCATATTCTTCTTCCTCTTACACGCATTGAACCTCGAATTTAACCATCGCAAATAGCGTTTACAAACCGGCGCCATGGGTCAACAGAACCCCCCATCAGGAGGATCGCGCAAGATTTCCTTCAACGTCTCCGATCAGTATGAAATCCAGGATGTGATCGGTGAGGGTGCCTACGGCGTGGTCTGGTAAGTTGGAAGACTTCATTCTTGCGCTAGAGAGCTTTGTCCAGCTCATATATGATACCAGTTCCGCCATCCACAAGCCATCTGGCCAAAAGGTTGCGATCAAGAAGATTACTCCATTCGACCACTCCATGTTTTGTCTGCGCACACTCCGTGAAATGAAACTGCTGCGCTATTTCAACCACGAGAACATTATCTCCATTCTCGATATCCAACGACCCCGCAATTATGAGGGATTCAATGAAGTGTATTTGATTCAGGTGCGCATCACACACCCCCGCAAAAGATACCGAAGAAGAGGCCCTCCATGTCGAATCGATTAACTCACACTTCCTTTAGGAGCTCATGGAGACTGATATGCACCGAGTTATTCGCACACAAGATCTATCTGACGACCACTGCCAATATTTCATCTACCAAACTCTGCGCGCACTCAAGGCCATGCACTCGGCCAACGTTCTGCATCGTGATCTGAAGCCATCCAACCTTTTGCTCAACGCCAATTGCGATCTGAAAGTCTGCGATTTCGGTCTGGCACGATCTGCCGCATCCACCGACGACAACTCCGGTTTCATGACGGAATACGTTGCTACTCGGTGGTACCGTGCCCCGGAGATTATGTTGACATTCAAGGAGTACACCAAGGCTATTGATGTTTGGAGTGTTGGCTGTATTCTGGCTGAGATGCTGAGTGGAAAGCCTCTATTCCCCGGAAAGGACTGTACGGAAGCACCAATCCACTGCCAATATTTTGATCTTGTGCTGTAAATATGGCTAACATTTTCCAGACCACCACCAGCTTACCCTGATCCTCGACGTTCTCGGCACCCCCACTATGGAAGATTACTATGGCATCAAGTCACGACGAGCACGAGAATATATTCGCTCCCTCCCCTTTAAAAAGAAGATTCCTTTCCGGGCTATGTTCCCCAAGAGCAACGAGCTGGCCTTAGATCTGCTCGAGAAATTACTCGCTTTCAACCCGGCCAAGCGTATTTCCGTGGAGGATGCCCTGCGCCACCCATACCTCGAGCCGTACCACGATCCCGAAGACGAGCCCACAGCACCTCCAATTCCAGAGGGATTCTTCGATTTCGACAAGAACAAGGATGCTCTAAGCAAAGAGCAATTGAAAGGTATGATTCGATGCAATTACTGATGTGGAATCATAACTAATTGTCTCAGTGCTCATTTACGAGGAAATCATGCGGTAAACAAAGCAAATGTCAATATCTGATTTTCAAGCATGCAATTCATTCCATTCAATCATCGTGATTAGATAGGCCTGGATAGGAATCCAGAAGCGATTCGAATTCAAATCCCAATATCTGTGGCAATAGCACTAGCAATCGCACTAGCATTTTCAACTTCATCCAATATGTACAATCTATAACCTTGATTCTAGTATACTTTCATGACATGGTATCACTCCATCATAAACCTCTTAATACTCTCCCCAACACCCTCAGGACTAGGTTTATCCGCACAAACATCCGGCTCAAAACCAAACTTATTCCTCAAATGATCTCTCGTCGTAGGTCCAATCGTCGCAATAAATACCTTCTTCTTCCCCCCCACAGAACCCTCCACAGAATCCTCAGCAAACGGACCCAATTTCAATACCCTCAACATAGCCTCACACCCAGAAGGCGAGAAAACAACAACCCACATCCCATCCCCAGAATAAGCAGCAACATTCGCCGCAAATTCCCTCTCAAAAGATTCCATTTCACCAGTCTCATAAACAACAATTTCATCAATGTTAATCCTTCTATCTTCAAGACTGGCGTCCATAAGTGTTTTCGGAATGATATCTCGACGCTGTTCACCGACTAGAAAAAGTAATCCCGGTTTTGAATCCGGTCGTGACACAACACCATTATCCTTCTTCTGTAAGTCATTATAGTGATCAAGCATCATATGCGCTAACTTCTCGCCTGTCCCTGTATCCTCGCCGTGAATCGTACTGGCGGGAAGATATTTGTCTCGTAGCGAGGAGAGCGTTCGTGCTGTTGCCGGACCGACGGTATATAGTGGTATTGAAGGGGTAGATGGAACTATTCGGAATGAAGTTAGTACGCTGTCGAGTTATCCGTGTTTCTTGAATTTCACGTACGGCCTTTCTCTTCAATCATGTGTGTGAATGCCTCTACCGCGCGTTGACTGGTAAATACCATGCCTCCATAGCGTTTATCGGTGTGTGCATCTCCATCTATATCTTTTGAGCTGGTAGCCTCGCTACTGAATGCGCCGGAGGCGAAGAGCTCGCGGACTTCGGCGAGGTTGGAGGTATGGAAACGATGTTCGAGGACGGGGACGAAGACTGGGGTGTAATTGTTGTTAGAGAAGTAATCTTCGTATCCGTCGTTTGGAGAGGATTTCGTTTTCAATAGGAGGATTGGTGGTGCCATTGTGATGTGTAATGGGAGTGAAGTGGGAGTGAAGTGGGAGGTCCGAATAAGTGGAAATCTCCGGGATTGCGGGGCGGAGCTCCAAGTTGGCCGCGAAGGGAATTGATAAAGTTGATTCGTTTGATTCAATGGGATCAATTGGCAGATAATTCATAAGCTACAAACAGGCTAATCGGCAATTGATTTTGTTATTTGATTTCATTTTGAGAGGAAAACACAAGGAAATTGACTTCTAGGATGGCTTATGTACATATTGAAACAAACTACTGATCGTCCAGCACGTGGAGATACTTCTTCTCTTCCCGACGTTCCTTCTCGGTCATAGGAGGAAGATCGTAGTAGGCCGACTTACGGTATCCTTTCTGTTCGGTTGTTAGTATTGCAAACTATTGCACGAGGAAGCCCAGAGATACATACCAGGTACTCGAAAATCATGTCAGTGACCTCAGGAGTCTTCTCAATGCCCAGGTCCTTGAAGGTCTTGGCAGTTGGGTCGATGACCTGGTCGTGGAACTCACGCTCGACCTCATCGGCCGAGCCAACATGCCACCAGAGAGCCTTGTTGAGCAAGTGCGCAGCAGGCTTGGCGATGAACTTGGGGATGTTCAGAGGGGAGCGGTCCTTGATGATTTCCCGGTCGACAAGCTCAGCAATCTCGGCCATGGAATAGTTGGTAGGGCCGTAAAGCTCAAAGGTCTGGCCGACACTGCTCTCATCGTGCAGCATCAGCTCAAGGGCGTGTCCAACCTGAGGGGCCTATGGAGAGTGTGGTCAGTACGGGTCGCATTCATGTTCAACCTGGCGACTTACGTGAACAGGCCAGAAGCGCTGCTGCATGTTGTTGGCAGTGAAGACGTGGGTGAAGCGGGCAAGCTTGTGAAGGAGGTTGTCCTCGAAACCGAACATCGGGGCAGGGCGGACAATGGTGGTCTCGGGGTAGATGTTACGGACAACTTCCTCACCCCAGGCCTAAAAGACAGTTAGTGCCTGCGCAAAAAAGACAATACTAGAGTACAGGTGATCTAACCTTAGTAGACCAGTACTCGGAAGGCGAGTCACGACGGGCGTTGTAGGAGGAAACGTGGATGAAGCGATCGATATCGTATTTGGCAACAGCGTCGGCGATGCGCTCGGCGCCGTCAACGTGGACATCAACGTAAGAGAAGTTCCTGGTGCGCCGTCAGTATACCCCTTCCATCCGACAGTATCCTCGTTTATACTCACTTGGTAGGGTACTCGCGACCGACAAGGTTGTAAACGACGTCCGAGTGACGGACGCTCTCCTCGATGGACTGGGTGTTGCGCAGGTCGTATTCCTATGTGGTGTCAGAACAATCTAGGCTCTGGGATATGATTTGAGAGGAGGAATCGCATACGAGGAACGTGACACGTCCAAGATCACCAGTGACCTTCAAGTGACGCTTGCTCATCTCCTCCCGGTAAGGGATCACGACATTGCAACCCTGGGAAGCTGCGGGAAGTTAGCCAAACACCCATTGAAGCCCGATTTTTGTTGATTCTCGACATACCAAGGCGATTGACGATGTAGCGACCAAGGAAGCCAGTAGCACCGAAGACAGTCGCAGTGTGACCTGTATTTGAATGAGCATTATGGACGAAAGGCAAGATCGGAGCGAGAAAGGCGAGGTACCTCCGAGGGAAGAGCTATGAGCAGTAACACATTAGCAATCATTCTACCACATGAAAGGCGCAATTGAGTCCTTACCGGCCACCTTGGACCTTCAGGATAGGTCGGCCGGTGCGAGTGATGGCAACGTCCTGGATGCTGCGGCGCTGGAAGTGAACCTGCACCCGTGGAACGGGGGCAAAAGCCCGCGACCCCAGGGCCGATTGAATGGTCCGAGACTTCTGCATGGTCTCTGACCGAGGGATATCTCGCAAAGAGCGTGTGTATAGAGGGGAGAGTGGTGAGGGGAGGGCAGCGAGGTTTCGCAGAGAGGAAGTCGGGAAGGTGCACGGGACCACCGCGCTAGCCGGATTGGGAACACACACTTCCACGGCGGAGAAGTCTTTTGAAGGGTTTATCACATTTATACAGTTCCAATTTGAATCTAATGATGGTTATTTATCTATATAATATTTCTATCTGGCAGAGAATACGACGTGGCATGGTGTAGCAGCTTTCACGATTATACCCTCGCAGAGTCTGACAAAGTGCGGACTGTGATTGGTCCAAGACCAACCAGCTTCTTTTCGCTGTACATAGTTCATAGTATGCTTGCTCACATTTAGCGTTGGAGGATCAATCGGACATACTTTATCTGATAACCAAGCTGTGATCTGAGACTTGATGAAAATTTATTCTAGAGAAGATCTCTTCGTTCAATTGCTCATGTAATCCCATCTTGTGCCAGAATTTTCCATTTAGATGTAGTTATACCGAGTAACGACCTAGGTACAATCTAGGTGGTAGACTTTGGGACACCTACAATGGTGTATAGTTGTGGCTTCTAGCGTGAGTGTCTTTTTATTTAGTGCTATGCCTATAGCATAGGTACCTACTACTGGATAACCTTTCTATTCTATCTTGCAATAGTTGTAAGGACCATGGTGTGCACATAGTTTTATGACTCTAAGGTATTCTGGCATGCAAATAACCTCAATATATTTCCGCAGACAATTTCATTTCATCTCGGCTTAGTAACCTAGCAATATCAAATACTAGTCAAGATTTTTTATCTCAAGTACGACACCTTCGAAGTGATTACTTACTGAAGGCACGGCAAGCGCTGCAGTCGCCTGCACTAACTCCATCTGTGCACGGCCAAACAGAAGCTACGCACACGACCTCGAAAGCAGTAATACGCGCAGAACTCGAGAATATGGACGGAAGATGAGTCAAAAAAAAAAGATCAATTCTAGTACCTATAAGAATACCAATCAAGTGCAAAAAATAAAAACTTCAACGACGGCTATGTCGTAGCTTGGATATCCAAAGATTGAGAAGAGGAGTATTGTGGGCAAACCACGGCCATCTCTGGTAAAAGGCAAGAAATGGGTTCTGTACTAGCTTGTCCCACTCCTCGGGTGCGAATCCTTATTGTGTTATATAACCCATCGCTGAACCACCCGAGCACCCGCGTTCAATTCCCGCCAACCGCACTTTTTTATTTTCTTTTCCGGGCTGTCCCCGCATATGACTTCAACTGAACCTCGACCTTCGAGTTTACCCCAAACAAGCTACACATTATCTCTCAATTGCCCCCAACATAACCCCATTTCCAACCAGATAAAAGGCCTAAACCCGCTACTCGATCACCATTGACAATGGCTTCTTCCGCCGCCTGTATTTTCTGCAAGATTATCAAGGGTATGTATCGATACATTGCATCCCCGCCCGGAGCCCCTCCTCCCTTCCCGACGGATCCCGTCGCTGGGTATGTTGCTGATGCTTTCTGGTCTCTAGGTGATATCCCTTCATTCAAGCTCTTTGAGAGCGAGAAGGTCTTTGCTTTCCTTGACATCAATCCTCTTAGCCAAGGCCACGCCGTATGTTCCTCTCTGTATATCCTTCCCCGCACGGCCACTGTCCTCACTTTGGTGCTATGCAATTTCGCACTTGACTCTTGCGGCGACAGTTTTTCGGAGTACACCTTAGATCAAATCATAGATGTGGTGAAGATATTCGAATTGACTAACTGTGATTTGAACAGCTCGTGATCCCCAAGTTTCACGGCGCGAAGTTGACCGATATCCCTGATGAGGACCTGCTTGAGGTTCTGGTAAGTTAACACAAAAAATACCTGTAGTTCGAATGAAGAATATGGGTATCTGGAGTCTGGGGAGGTTGATACAGATGGAAGATATGAGGCGTCTGCTCTAAATTTACCTCGGTCGCCAACCCCCAAGGTCCCTAGCTGGATGACTCGTGTGGAGGCGCATTGTCAAGTCAGGATAGTAGCTAACATCGCATGTGAATTGTAGCCCGTCGCAAAGAAGATCGCCAAAGCTAGCGGAGCCACAGATTTCAACATCCTCCAGAACAACGGCCGCATTGCCCACCAGGTCGTCGACCACGTAAGTATAAACTCCGCCGATGCAGATTGACCATAGACTAATGATTGCGAATTAGGTTCACTTCCACATGGTATGTTGCTTTGATACGCAGCAAATATTCCAATCATTATTGCTTCTTGTCATCTCATTAAATACTCTTACTAACACCTAACAGATTCCCAAGCCCAACGAGAAGGAGGGTATGAGTATCGGCTGGCCCTCTTCTGAAACCAATATGGACAAGCTGAAGGCCCTGCACGAGGAGATCAAGTCGAAGATGTAAAGTACTAGCAGTGACATGCTATGTTCGAGCTAGCTATCTCAATAGTGAAAAATGAGCAAGTAGCCGTTCTTTACTTTTGGTTAACACGATTGACCAAGAAAAATCATGCAATTAACCCTGTTTTTAACTCTGTCATTTCTATGATCCTTCGAAATGCAATATTTGCTCTATTTATCGCATGAACCAGAACTCGTATATAGTACAGAATCATGCATGTCCACACATTTCAACCTACATAGGACCAATATATGCCACTTATATCACCCAGCGCACAGGCCATGCAATTTATTGGCTCTGAGCGGCATGCTCATCGGTCTTCTCAGCGCCCGGATAGAATTCAATTTTGCCGTCGCCTTTGATAATGTTCAGTCGATCGTAGAGTGACCGGGTTCGAATGTACGGGTCGAGAACCCAGTATTGTTTGCGCAGTTGCTCGACTAGGCCATCGCGCTTCTCCTTTGCGGTAGCAGCAGCCTCAGTTTCCTGCTTGAAACTGGCCCTGATCCATTCAATAGTGATTGCTTGAATTTCTTTGGCAAGCTCTTGGCGTTCAGAGATCAGCTTATCACGAGTTGCGGTATCTTCCATCTTGCTGTTTTCGCCCTCTTTTACCTCAACGTATTCATACTCCCAATCCTCAGCACCGCCTAGCTCTTTCATGATCTGATTGGGTGGAATGAAATTTTCTAGGTCTTCGCGATTCTTGGTGAAGTGAATCTTTGCGGCCACGACAGGGTCGAGCCAGCCCTTGATGATGCTCCAGATACTGGAGAAGAGCCACGGTGCCTTGTGAATGAGAACAGCCCCAAGCGATTCGGGGTAGTTAGCTTCAAAGCACTTGATCATGAATTTGACAGGTGTATAATCCTAAATTGAAGGGTCAATAAAGTCGCGGAGACCCTGTGATCGGAGAGAAAACGCACCATATTAGCCATTGAGAAATCCGTCATATCGAAAATTATAGTCTGATCTGGTCAGCAAGGTTACTCGAAGCCAAAATGTGTATCAGACCACTTACAGCAGTTTCAACGGGAGGGGCCAACAGTAGACGGGCAGTCTCAATGGTATAAACCGTGAACCGCTCCAAACCCTCAGCCTCCTGGTCTCCAGCATGGTGCAACCTTACACGAACGACACAGATAGGGCGACCAAACCGATCCACACCGTGCAAGAAGCTTTTACCTTTACGAATCTGGTACATGAAATCCTCACCCCTCTTCTTTTCCGCCGCATCGGAGCCCTGCGATTGTTTCAAAGCTGTGGCCTCTCCATTGGCCATGATATCATCATCCACATGAACCTCTTGTAATCGCCAGCGCATGGTAGAGATCATCATGACCAATGCTTTCTTGACATCCCACTTGCGTGCACGCAGGAATCGTAGTAGGAGTCCATCCGGGTGATCTTGCTTGACCATGTTCCAGAAAGCTGTCCGAATCTCTTCGGGTGACATGTCGACCAGAGCTTGCTGGAATTCCTTGGTCTGGCCGTATTTATCATCGCCATCAGTGATGTTGATAGATGCGAGACCGGCGGTGATTCCACTGGCGGAAGAAACACTCTTCGCGTCGTCCCCTTCATCATCATTGCTACGACCCCATAGTCCCCATCGACGCTTCGATGATTTATCCTTCTTCCCCGAGTTGGCTGCAGCATCGGCACTCTCTTTGTTCTTGGCGTCGGCTTCAAGGGCTTGCAGGTCGACGCCGAAAACCTTCAAGGTTAGAACCCAGAATTCCTGCAGCTTAGCCTCCTGCTCGGAGGTAAGGGTCCCGACAGTACCCGGCGCTGGCTCAACAGGCATATTTCTGAGGGTGTCAATGACTTCAAGGAAGGAATTTTGTGACGGGGGGCGGGTATGCGCGGATAATGATAAGTCGTTGGAAGTAAAGTAGTTATGGACCCAGGCACCTCCACCAACAGTAAGCAAGGAGATTGTAATCCAGAAAGATGAGGCGCTTCTCGTTTCGTAACGTGGAGGGTAGCGAGGGGTGAGATGGGATCGGGCAAGGTGGTTGTATGGACGAACGATCTGTGCGCCTGCGGAGGAAGAGGAGAAGAAGTTGGCCGGGGGTTGGATGCGCCGGCACAAAGTCGAGCAGGCCCGCATGTGGCGGGAAGCCAAGGCGAATTGAATCGGGCTGGAATTAATCAAGAGATTGATAGGAGAACAAGATCAAACTGAAACCAGGGAATGGGGATAATTTGAGGCAGTGCAGAATAACAAGAACAGACAGCAACGAAGATGACGGAAGAACGTTGCGATTTGGTGGATTCGCCGGATTCAAAAGGGACGATCGCTTTGATGTGGGGAAGAGATGGCAATGAATGTATACAATTTTAATTTAATTTAGCAGTTGATGAGTTAAATTCATATTATAAAAAATAAAGGTCCAATTCTAGATCAAAAGTAAATAATATAATATTCTGGTGAAATGCCCCCGAAATTGTATGTATTCAACGGCGTGTTTTCGCAGTGAAGTCATGCCTTTCTTGTTTTTGTCGTCGCGGGGCTTTCGTCCACTTTTCATCCAACTTCATCCCATCCCTCCCCCCCCCCCCCCCCACCCCCCACCCCCTTTTTTTTTCTTTTCTTTTCCCAATTGCTGCTCAGTTGCAACCTTGTCTCTGCCAGCCATTGTATTTTTCTCTCTGTCTGCCTCCGAGTTTTGCGCTTAATTTCCAGCGTAACCCTCTCTCAACAAACAATGGACGGAGCACCGGTACCATCCTCACGGCCGAGACCCTCGTCGCGACCTACAACACCTTTACGTCCGAGCTCGCGCTCCTCATTGCGAGAGGCCCATGGCTATGGGCACAGTATCAGCACGTCGGGATATAATCAGCCCGCCATCAATGCCTTAGAGCCCCAGTTTGCAGAGCTTGCCGACTCCATGGCGGACTTGGAGGCCAATTTCATGCATTTACAATTAATGCACGAGAGTCTGACGCGTTTCAGTGAGAGCTTTGCTAGCTTCTTGTACGGTCTGAATATGAACGCATTCTGCGTTGATTTCCCGGAGGTATGATCAGATCAGAGACACCGGCGAGATAGTTAGGAAGATGCACCGGATTGTGTTTTCTGACATATATAAACTTTTGTTTAGGCACCGATCTCCGATTCATTCAAAAGAGCAAAGCAGGCAGAGGCAGAAAAAGGTATGGATGTCTTATGTATACTGTTATTATACTCCTCCAGGGTCGACCGCTAACCTCGAGGTGCAGAAGCCGAAGAAGCTGAAGCTGCACGTCCAGCTGATGACGGTGAAATGACTTTCTTGTAAGTGGGAATATTCAAATTAGAAGTTTGAAATTGCGCATTAACAGGCCATGATCATTTAGAACCACGGACACATCCTTTGTCGAGCATCCTCCCAGTACCGTCTCGTCCAAACCAACATCGAAATACTCAACGCGAGGTACTACTCGAGGTACCACCCGGGGTACGACTCATGGTACAACACGCGGCTCTACAGTTAGTCGATATGCAACTCGAGGGTCATCTACGCGTGGTCGCGCGAGTGCACTGCCGCGAGGACGAGGCACACGATAATTGAGTTGGATTACTACGAGCAACCTATATGATTGAGGGGTTCTGAGATATTGCCTGGGGCTAGGGCACTACTGGCCATGGCTTGGAATCCTGCAGAACCCAGCAAGATTGCTATTTTGTAGAGTATTGTTGAGTTGTCCGAGCTGGACTCGGAAAGTTGAGCCGCAAGCGACGGAATGGGAATCCCAAGGAATACACCACTTTTGTTCCGTGTAGACCCGTACAAATCCATATAGACAATGACAATGATAATGACCAACCGAGCCTATTCCACTTTATCATCTTTAATCATCTCCAGTAACTACTGCATGTATACAAAAGTATTTCAACTCCACTGAATCGCAGAATCCACTTTCGGTGGCAACTCCGGTCTGCCGGCGGTAAATCGGGCCAAAAAAAGGCCCGCCAACCTCTCCGCTTTGAACGGACTCGAGCAGCCCATCCCCAGAGGACCACAACATCAAGCTTAGCGCCATTGGTCTTATCTCTCTGTGATCCGACTTTTGGCATGGTTGTGGTATCGCGTTGTGAAGGTTGACCCTTGCGAGAGAGAGACAGAACCAATATAGCTCCTTTGTCTTGGGGACATTCTTGGACATTCTTTAGACCCTCACCCACCTTTCCCACCGGTGGGCACTTTCTCCTATATCCCGATCTATGCGATCTCTTCCCCGCGCGTTCACTGACTTTTGATCAATAGTGCAATAGTGCAATGCTCGCCCTTACTGGAACAAGTCCGTGAGGCTCATCTGCTATCTCTTTTGGTCCTATTGTTCCCACGGGCATCATATCCTGGGTTTTGCACGCGAGATATTGGATCATTGGTTCCTAGGATTCACCATCGATCTATCCGCTTATTTCATTTGTCTCATACTTCTCTTGCATAGAGGTCCGGAACCTCATATTGGAGTGTTCTCTCTGTATTACATCGCTTCTGGTTTGATTCGCAGGACTCTTGGCGCTCACTATCCCTTTTTCTTTTTCTCGCTTTGTTACGTGCATCGGATCACGAGACTCATCATGGCCGCCAGCCTTGACTCCATTCACCTTCTTTCTGAGGCAGCATATGGCTGTGGTACGTACAAGCCCTCTAGCTGACTTTGTTGCTTGGCATATGTGATCATGCCCTTGTCATCGTTTCATATAGCTGATCTCAGCAGAGCACCTTGCGGCTGTCTTCCGGGAGCAAAATACTGCTGGCCAGTTCAAAAGTGGTTTCCGTAAACAGTATGATGCCTTGGCTCCGTATACGAAACCGGAGACAGTGGCGGTACAGGCTTCAGGGCTGCGAACCGTGGCGACCTTGAAGCCAAAGTATCACTGTTTGACCTGCTCCGAGGCATGTCTAAATACGGAGCGGAAAGCACACACGAAAAAGACAGGACATATTTTCTGTATGTGCGATCTCGACGGAAATCACTATTGGTTGTATGTTTATGCTAATGAATTTAGACATGGAATCTCGTAATCGATTCATATTCTGCGAGAGCTGTGTCGATTTTATCTATGATCATGGGCTCGAGAAGCTCTGTGGGCCAGGACCGAAGTCGGAAAATTCAGGTTAGTCAAGCCACGATCAAAGCAAAAAACCAGGTGTTCTCGATACAAAAACTTACATGGTTAAGATGGAAAAGGGAGGTGGGTGACTGATGCCGCGTCGGAGGTTTATGTTAAGAACAATGCCATCAAAAACCCGTGCTCTCGCCGTGGTGCTCGGGGCGTGTGGAACATGGGACAGACCTGCTATCAATCAGTCATCCTTCAAGCTCTGCTTCATGATCCGACATTAAATGCCTACTTTTTGGCGGGAGGCCATGATGTCCACACCTGCAAAAAGAGCTTTTGCATGGCTTGTGCTGCTGCTGAAGTGTTCATGGATTTCAACAGCGGTGAAAAAACGGACGCTGTTTCGGCCGCAACTCTCCTATATCATGGATGGGACGCATCAAGGGTATGGAGAGACTGTTGCGCGTTGCTTAATTCGCACTGCTAATACGCTGTATAGGAAATGGCAGGCTATCGACAACAAGATGCCCATGAATACTTCCAATTTCTCGTTAACTCTCTCCACGCCTGCACTCCAGGACACTCAGAAAGCCATGGCACTAAATGCGAATGTTTTTTCCATCAGACATTCTACGGCGAGCTTCGCAGCAGCGTCATGTGCCACAAATGCGGCAAAACCACACATACCTACGACCCAATGGCCGATTTGAGCCTTGACGTGCAGCTACAAAACAAAAAGCGCAAGCTTGGCCGATCGACAGCCTCATCAACTACCGCAACCCTGACTGGTTGTTTGGATAGTTATACAGCCATCGAGGATCTCCACGCAGACGCTGCTTATCATTGCGAAAAATGTGGCAATACGCCGCAGCGAGCATCTAAGCGTCTTCAAATTCGGAAATTGCCTGCTATACTTTGCATGCAACTAAAGGTTTGTCGCGATGATCTTTTCATCTGCTCTCAAACCCGAACTAACATCCTCTCCAGCGCTATGAGCATACTTCATCCTCATCCGAGAAAATGGATGGGCACATCGACTTCCCTATAACCCTCAACATGCTCCCTTATACTGTCAAGAAAGACAAAGAGCGCGTCGACACCTCGAAGTACATTTACGAACTTTCCACCGTCATTGTCCATCAAGGGACAATGGATACAGGTCATTATTATGCTTATACCCGCTTGGGAGGGGATAAGGTATGTCAATCCAGCGTAAAAATTATTGAAAGGGATAATCTAACGATTTTCTAGTGGGTTTTGATGGATGACAATAAGGTCACCGTTGCCAGTGTTGCAGATGTTCTACGACAGAACGCTTACCTGCTGTTCTATAGCATTCGAACTATAGGCCCAGAGAACAACAATAGCTCCAAATAGACAGGCGCTGTTCTTTAAGATTGAGATTGAGATTGGGAGTTGTGTTGTCTTGGAATGTAGATAGCTAAGCTTTACGAAGAATTGATTCTATAAGAGACAATAATCCAAATTGTGCCACTGTGAAGCGTATTAAAGGTGTAGGCTGTCCACTGGTAGGCATAATTACTTCCCAGTCGATCTCTATTTAAGGTTTTAAATGATGAACAGCACCTACACTAGCGTAGGTATGAAATAGATGACTAAATCGTAGCTTTCACAAGGCCTACTCGTACAAATGTCTACAACGGCCCATGCATGTGAATTTGAATACAAGGCCTCTCGTGCGCGATGCGAGTCTTGAATTACGACCATCAGAGCAAACACAACGCTCTAGACGGCATGGGAGCCGTTGCTGACATGGATACACCCAGCCATGGAGACTGTTGTACCACTGGCAGAGAAATGGTACGAAACAAGTTCTCGCAAGACCAAGCCTGCCCAAAGCCAGCCCCAAGCACCATTCATACGCAGCGATGCAATTAGGAACCAGAGAAATCCGTCATTGATATTGGATAAAGGAAATAAAAGGATGCAGGTTCCATCCATCCTCGTTCAAAAACTCATCACACAACAACCCCAGTCCCCATCTCGTCCATCAGATTCACACCCGAGACACCAAGCAAAAAAAATACGTAAAGAGAAGATTTTTGGGAGCCGTCATGCGAAAAAACGGAACGCGGGCGCAGTCAATTTCCCGGCGATTCGAAACATTTCTCCCACCCCGCACCTCTATCGAGCGCCAGGGGACGTTGAACGGATTGTGGAACGCGAATGGATCGAGAGGGTGTCAAAGGTGGACATTGGTTTTATTTTTGTTTAACGGTACTGTGTGAAGGGCGATGTTAGTATGTCTTTCCTCGATGGCGTGACCCGAGCAGCAATTTCGTATGGAAATATATTTTCGCCAATCTTCATGGTTGTTCGGGGTCGGCTGGTGTGGGCGTGAAACGAACCTTGTTGAAACCGATGTCGGCGGACTTCTCACGGAAGCACTGACGGCAGATGTTCATCTGTAAAACAAAGCCGGATTAGCGAAGAGTTCCAGATATATGCATTGTAGGTTCCAAAAAATTTCCACATACACCGTACTTGCGGATCAGACCAGCGCGGTGGGAGCAGACACGGCTGAGAATCGATCCATATTAGCAATTCGTCCTAGACCAAACTGACTCCTCCGCAATCCAAGATAATTTGTATCGTCCGCCATTCGTATTCGATGATCTTTCGGATTCTTGATATCTTGTCGAGCGGGAGAGAGCCGGAGAGTGTAGTTCAGGGGATAGCATACCAAGAGCGGGCGCCCTTTCCGTACCTATTGAAGAAATCCCAGTCAGTAATTTATTCGGGGTGCATTTTCGCATCTTCGTGATCGGGCAGCGTTCGCGCGAGTTTCGACTTACTTGCGGGGCCGGCTGAACCAAACGGACTCGTGAGTCATCTTGAGATGTCGAAGGGGGTGAGTTGACCGGGGGTTGTTGACGGGAACGAGGGGCGTTGGCGGCGTTGAAGAAGTCGAAGAGTCGAAGGCAGGTTAGGGTTGAAAATCGTTGTGTGCTGCCCCAATTGGTGATCAAGCACGGACCATCTCGCTTGAGGTGAACTAGCCTGATTGGGTATCTTTTTGCCTGAGGTGTTAACCCAGGGCTGTGGTGGAAGGATAATCTCACTTTAGTAAATCACTAACTGCACTACAGCCATATCATCACCTTGAAATGAGGTACTTACATCTGATATTTGTCGTGGATGATATCTGCCAATGGTAGATATCATGTAGATGCTATAAACCGTCTTTGTACTCTCTTCAATCCTCCGCAGTACATGCTCTAGTATGTAATGTCTAATGGTAGACAACAAGCTGTTAGTGCATGCTTGTTCTACTTACAACCTACTGACGAGTTCGAAATACACGGCGATAGTATTAGCTACATTGAGAAAAAGGACTCTTCGAGTACAAAAGAACACTATAGTAAGCATCTCGTCAAAAAGGAAATTTTGGTCTCTTCAACTCATCGGCTTCCAATGATTGACTTGGAGATGCTCTACTGTTCTTGTGGCGAGAAGTCTCTTGGAATCTACATAAGGAGCGCAACATGGTCATATTCTCAGCCACTTTCTTCTGTGGCTATTAGTATCAGAGATTCTTACAGAAGCAAGAATTCCGATTCGCTGTCCTCAAGAGTATGTTAGCAGCGAGCTAAAGTTAGAAACAATGGATCTATGAATGCTGTTGTAGATATTAAGAACCTTGTCTGTTTCTTGAAAGAATCAGCTATTCATCTTTGATATGCAATTGCTGAAATTTCTGAATCTAATAGTCTTCAGTATTTACTGGTAAGTTGGATAATGATTTAATGGGGGTTTTGATAAATACGGTACCTGTTGACCATGATACAAGTAAATTGTTGTTGGCGTCGGGCATCCCAATAAATGCTATAATGTTAAAGTACCAAGATCGAGCCTGCCAGATAAACTACGAAAAGCAACTATCTGGTGGCCATTTTAGCTCGCATGATCGAAATAATAACGGCGTCCCCCAGGCCCTCTTCTGAGCTCGCGGTATCAACCAGCCTTTTTAACTCTAACCTCAATTCCTCCAACCCCCTGATCTATCTCGGAATTATAATAAACTCATCTGGCTAATATAGCCTAGCTGATCTCGAGTTACATGAAAATTCCAGGGTAAATATGCGTAGCTAAAAGGGAGTACCCAACAGCCAACCCTGATGGCAGTAATTCCTGGAGATATTCGCAAAGTTTCTCCCTGGGGCGAAGACACAATTTATGTACACTATTCTCTCCATCCGTGACAACCCCTGTCAGTGTATAGTTTGTGGTAATAGTCATGTAGATCGTTCGGTAAGCATCCTGGTCTACATCCGTCTATTGGCCGCGTTGGTACCTGGAACGGATGATGTGGTGCCGGGTAGCCGATACTTTACAAGGCTGTTTGTTTCGACTTAATTTGGCAATATGCCTCGAGCGGGGGATGCATATGCAGATCTGCTCATCATAAGGCGGCTTTTCGTTATTCTCAACGGGATACTCCTCATCTAATTCTCGTGGGGGCAGGTGCCTCGGTTTGTGACAAAGATCAGTAGATCGAGAGCCGCTTGAGCTTACTATGTATGTACTGATTCTCATTAAATTTACCAGTAGTTGTCTTGTAGTTTGGAGTCAGTCATGGAGGGGGTTTAGTAGCCATATTTGTAATGTAAACATTCAAATAAAGACAATTAGAAAGCAAAGATTTCACTGTCACACCATACGATCATGTCGTATCCAATCAAGCTCCATAGTCCGGGGTAGGCGGAATCACAAGCAGGACAAACAGACAGATTGACTCATCTACCCTTACCGAAGTGGAGGGTGAATCATATCGCGTAAGAACATGTCATATGACAAGTTCCGACAAGATCATCCAAATGAGCCGGACTTTGCATTCCGCTGAGATACTCGAAACAGAAAAAGGGATTTTTTTTTATAAAAAAAAGGCCCGTATGTGGATACTACTGTATGTAGTGCGTGGTGCGTGTGCGAAGCTGAGTGTTGCCGGAAGCCCGCGGATGGCGGGTGTCGATTCAATCGTATCCAATCAATGCGGCGCGAGGATCGCCCGGTCTCCGGAGACGGGCCCGTTTGGGTTCCCGCTTTTTGCGGATCCTCGATCATTTCGGGCTGGGAGTCCGTATACATACTCTGTTAGCAGATATTGCTGAGCTAAAGGAATTAAGATAAATCATGGAAGAAATATTAGTAAAATATAGTATTCGAGCTGGGTCGAAGTGTCGGGACTAATCTAGTTAGTTTCTTCGGGACTTACCTGTGACTGTTAATGAGATATACATATCAAGTCATAGGATAATAACTTTCGATTCGAACATCAATGGATTTTACCTGATGAAATGTCATCTTCTAGAGCCTCAAATGCAGGCGGTTCTTTCAGCTACTAGCTGTAATTGTAGTACAATTACAGCATAGAATTCCGAAATCCCGAGACTTCAGATTCCTTCTGTCAGGAACCAGGAACGATCCGAGCCAATCTACTTCGAGCTAAACTATCGCGACGCCGGGTCATTTCTCTACTAGTAAGAGAGGGAGACCCGCTCCGAGTTATTAGCCTCACACCTAGGGTCAGCTCGGGTAAGTCGGTTGGCGATGATGATGCCGGTTTCTTCCTGGCGACTACGGAGTACATAGTAGAGTTTGTTCGTAGATAGTTAGCAGCACGCGACCACATATTGTAATTGATGTATCTCTTCATCAGCAGTGCCGTGACGGAGAGAGCTACAGCCAAATGCCTCGTCGAATCTAGCATTATGATTATAGATGGCGCTTTCGAGAATAGCACAGCTCCGACTCTGCACGAGTGAACAGTAAGCTTTACTTCCGGTTTTCCGCATCTAGAATGGTTTGTGTCAAAACCATGTGGTAACTTCTCATAAAGTGAGCTCGCGTCCATTACTGCGTCCCGATTGATGGCCTCTCAGACCTGCAAGTGATCTCTTGCTAGAACCCACATTGAGTATCCCCGCGATCGAAAGACCCGTCTACACAATGCATCTGTACTGTAGTACTCAAAGCTTCGATTCTCATTGGAGCGAGACGAGAATAAAGGGAACGATTGGATGGCTGCACCACAGTGGAACAGATCTGTTTGATGTGAGGAGTTCACATTGTCACATCGTCGACCCACGTATGCTGGAGCAACGGAGAAACAAGATGGCATTTCTTCACCGCACTTGACATAGTGAACTCTATTGTGACTGGTGTCACCAAGCAAACTTGCAACTTTGACATCTATGTCTACTTCGGACCATCTTCTACATAATAGCCATTTGATATCTGTACGCGAGTCTTATGTCGTGAGGAAGTCATTCCAACCAGAGATTCCTCAATCAAGAGCTGTATAGTTCCTGGTCACACTGTATGGTATGCTCAGAGCTCGCATACGCCTGTAGGTCCGATGCGGAGAGAATAGCCCTCAATTAGGTCGTTTAGTCGAATCTTACTCAGCGGGTCTACCCGACAAGAGAAGAACTTAGATGATTGATGACTTGGTGATATAATTACAGGATCGGAAATCCACCAGACTCTGTAGGGAATATGGTGTAAATTTGCGTATTCAGCTCGGGTACCCTTGTGACTGTTGGACCAGAGTCGTCCTGCATGATTCGTCACATACAGAAGAGGGGGATCACCGCCTTGCACATACAACCGTTTTCTAAACCTTAAGAGGCACTCAAGTTCTTTCAACTTGTCTGAATAAGAGGTAATTCCATTATTAATCAATCAAATCACGAGTACTCCGTACCTTACAAGAGTATACTCCGAGGCAGGGCGACCCTTATTGATTGCAAGGTTTGTCGTCTACGGCTTTACGGAGTCCGGATATAGGAAGAGTTCTCGTCGTCCCCATTGCCAAGCCAGATATCCATACAATGCTGTACATAGTAGGTCAGGGAGTAGGACACTGGCCACATCGTGGCCTATGCCTTGACTTGTTAGAAATTCATGATATCCGGCCCACGATGGCCGAGCGCCTTGATCACTCGGGTCCAGGGCGGAGCTAAGGCGCTTAGGCTGATGATTAACTCGGCGATAACATCATCCTGCATCTACCTCCTAGGATGATTCAAAGGTACATGCCTGGTCAAACCAGAGTGGATCCAGTTCTGAAGACAGATGGAGGTGGCTGGGGGCCAGATCGAAGTCCTACTCCACCTGGTAGGGCCACGATTCATGCGGTCATGTCATGGAATCATAAGAAAGTGCGGACAAGAAGTTATACGAGAACACCAAGATCGAACATGTGTATATACATCCGTATCAGGGGACTTGGTACGCCGTCGATCAGTGACCGACCGAGAGGGTGATCAGACCCCGCCAACGAACAACTCAAAAAAAGGCGGCTCGGAAAGTTACAATCAGCGAGGCCGAGACAAGGAAGTGTAAGATGCCGGGGGTCCGAAGCTGACCGAGTGGCTGGGACTGTGCGCTGGTGAGCTATCCGGATTCCGTAGTATGCAGAATCTTACGTTCATAACATCAGGACAGCTTGGGGTCTAGTGGAAGCTGATTGGGGGGATGGCAATTGTACTCTATACCATTGTAGTACATACATACTCCAGTTAATTATTATGACTTATTATTTAGGATTGTACTCCGTATATGGAGTAACAGGACTCAAATCAAAAATTCATGTTCCACCCACTGTGGCCCGTCACAGGGCTGAAATCGTGGAGCCAGCCAATATCCCGACCATCTTCAAGTTGACGTATGAGCACTCGGTCAGATGTAAACTTGCTATTGTCCCTACTACACTGTACTAATAGTTTGTAATATTCCGCAGGAGGGCAGGCAGCATCCTTGGATTTTCTGGCGGTGTATTTACTTCTAAATCAAGTAGCGATCGACTGCATCATGAGGATCGCGCTTGCATGACAGTGTGTACATATGTACTTTACTAAAACCACAGTAACCAGCTAGGCACGACCAGCACAAAGAATAGAAGCAGACCAGATGCAGAACAATGGACTTGGATGCTTGGCATTCAAGCCCCAATTCTGGGTGAATGAGGTCACTCGCTTCGGCTTTGATCTGGTCTGGACCTCCCGACTCTTCCGACGAAAAATGAAGCAAAATATTCTGATTGGATGGGTTCTTTCAATAAAACCTCATTGCCAAGAATGGATGCCTTCTCGATCATTTTCTGGTCATGATATCTATATGTATTGCCAGGTGGAATAGCAGTACAATGTACAAACTTGAGCATGTACATCTCTATCATACATAGTAGACTAGCATATATATTGAGGGGGAAACACACCGACCCAATGGAATATTGTCCATCCCTACCACAAACTGCCAACGTAACAGGTTAAGAGGATGCACAAGCTCTGAGCTAATCATGAGTAGGGTCATCTGGACCAAATTCTGCATGAATCAGCCTAGCACGAGCGAAGAAGAGCAGAAAAACAAAAAAAACAAGAAAAAAAAAAAAAAAAAAGAAAAGGAAAAAAAAAACTCCTTTTTTTTTTCAACCAACAATAATATTTTTTTTTTTTTTTTTCGCCCTCTCCGAAGCATTGGAAATCAACGATATTTTTTTTGCGTAAAATCGAAATTCCTGTTAAGTTCTTATTACATTTTCTTTGAGAAATAAAGGAAACCGGCATCTGATTCCTGACTTATTGATTGCCTGCCCCACCGGTCCTTGGTCTTTCTTTTATATACTGGGCCTACTCCCCCTAGTATACAATTTCCCTTTCAGCCCTATTCGGATCCCTCCCTTTCCATTACTTACCTACCTCCTTTCTTCTTCCTCAGCCCACCCCAAGCTCGTCGCGTGACTTTGAATTCTAGGCCGACGAGCAAATTAGTCTAGACGGGTCTTTGGAAAACCTGATTCACGTGGGGAAAGAAATTTGAAAGCGTGAAGAAGCTTTACACTCTGGGTCTGGTCACATCGTTACGTCACGATTGGATAGAGCTTCGATCTCGCACCTGATTGAAGCTCTGTCGACCTCTTTTCATTTTCTCTTTTCCTTTTTGTACCGAGAATCTTCTCTTCACAGTAATTTTGCAATCTCGATAATTTCGCGTTCATGCGGAATATAACTACTCGTGCCGCTCTAGCGGCAGTTTTCTTCGCGGCCACCGTGCTTGCTCACGGCGACGATGAATCAGCAGATATGGATATGGATATGGACATGACCTCGAGTGCGCCAACATCATCTGAATCGGCGCACCCGAATAGCGAAGGCCCTATGAGCTACTTTGCCTATGGCAAGCACCAAGGCACTGTTATGGCGCATATCGGGTTGATGATCGCAGCTTGGTGCTTTTTGCTCCCTACAGGTACGTGCGAGCTCAGACTTACCCCGAAGACCGTCTTATCTTGGACCAGAATATAAAAGGCTAATTACTGTAGCGGTAATGCTGAGTATTGCCCGTTCGCGATTTGCGCTGCCGTCGCAATTCGTGTTTATGCTGTGCAATGCCTTCGGTCTACTTCTGGGCATCATCTATAACGAGCAAACACCCGATTTGTACGAAAATAACGCTCACCATAAAATTGGATGGGTTATCACTTGGGTGGTAAGCGTGCAGCTCATTTTGAGCTTGATCTTTGTCTATGCCGGTCGCGGCGAACCAAAGACCGAGTCTCGTTCTTTCGAGCGTGCTGCTTTCCTACCTGTCGCAACTGATGACCATGAAAATGGCCATGTGTACCCCAATGCACCGATGCACGAATACCGTTGGTCTCGCGATAGTGGCCAGGGCACTGAGCCTAATTCGCCGAGCCATTACCCTGCGTCCCCATCCTGCGAGCCTCCAGACTACGATGGATTCGAGAAGCCCGAGGATATCGTTCCTGTGGAAACTTCTGGTCCGCGCCGCTGGATCAAGAGCACGTTTGTTGATAACTTCCTGGGGAAGTTTGTGCCTGGAATGGTCTCCAGCCGTGTCTTACGTGCCTTCTACGTCGTCTACAAGATTATTGATCGAATCATTCTTCCCTTTGGCTTTGTCGCCATAGCTACTGGCGCAGTCACATACGGCGGCATCATGCGTCAGAAAGAGATTTTCAATGGCCTGGCCCATTTTATTAAAGGTGGAATTTTCTTCTGGTATGGAGTACTTACTCTCGGCCGTTACATCGGTTGCTGGGCTGATCTAGGCTGGGCCTGGAATAAGAAGCCTTCTGCTTCTATCGTCGGCAACTGGAAGTCTAAAGTTCCATCCGGAGAATGGACCGAGTCCTTTGTCATCTTCTTCTACGGCATCACCAATGTGTTCCTTGAGCACCTCTCAAACTGGGGCGACGCATGGTCAGCAACAGACATGGAGCATCTATCTATCACCGTTCTGTTCTTCGGAGGCGGCCTAGCTGGTATGCTCTTTGAGTCCACTCGTATCCGTGAAGCACTCAACAATACAATCCTCCGCCAACCAGGACACGGTACTCGCGACGAGGGCTGGCAACTCCCTTGTTCGCAGAGCGTGTCCCTGAACCCCATGCCAGCTTTAGTTATCATGCTCCTCGGTATGATGATGGGCTCGCATCATCAAACCAGCATGACATCAACAATGGTTCATAAACAGTGGGGAAACATGTTGGTGGGCTTTGCCCTGGCTCGCGGCATGACCTATGTTCTGATGTACCTTCGCCCACCAACCTCATACCTACCAGCTCGTCCACCGACCGAGATTGTCGCTGCTTTCTGCCTGATGTCTGGAGGTCTTATATTTATGATGAGCGTGAGTTTTCCCTGCAGTGTATCAACATTCCCCCTCGACGATATACTGATGAGAATCTAGACGCGCAACGTGATTGAAGCTATGGAATACTACAAGATCGACGCAATGTTCACATTTACCGTGGGACTGGGCTTTACGGCCTTTATCATGGCTCTGGAAATCCTAGCCATTGCATTGAAAGCATGGGCTGTGAAGCGCGAGCAGCCACCACAGCTGACCTACCGCTTCCCATGAATAATATAGCCTCCTATGTTTTGCTGCAAACGATACCCCGTACAATTATGTGATTTTTGTTTGACATTTCATCCACGTCCTTTGTTATGACCAGACATGGGAGATTTGACTTGTGAAGTCTATTCCATTGGCATCTCCGCTCTTTAAGTGCACCTGGAAACATGAAATTTGCGATGTGGATTTCCTTTCGAATCTTCGGAATGAGTTATGGATTAATGAGGTGATAATATTTCTTTTCGCATGGATAGTAATTTAATTGAATAGACTGGTGATACTTCAATTTCATCATTTTTTTTTTCTTTTTTACTTTAACCTTAAAAAGCAACCCTAAAAATGACAAGCCTTTAGCCGGCTCGGAGATAAACACGATAACGCCGACCACTGCCGAGCCGAGTTCCGAGTCTTGAGTCGGCAATATATTCATCGTTCTCGTACTACTCGAGTGCCATGGAATGCTACTACGGCGAATTGCTATTAGTGTGATATCAAAGGATCTCAAATATGCCTGCATTAGCTGGGGGATCTGTCTTGCCAATGGTCCGTCCATTTTTTTGAGGAGAATGTAGAAATAGAGTAACGGATGCATGTCGAAAGCAGCTCAATTAATATTGCTAATCCCGGCCCAGAGGGGCAACGGACGAGTGGGTCAGACATGAACACACACGTTGGAGACAGAAGTAGAATTTAATTGGACGAATTGGACGAATTGTGAAGAATTGGAGGTGGGAACTGTGTCGCCGACGCTCGGCCATAAACAAGGAGGGGTATGATTTAATCGCTCCCCTCGGTCACTTTTTCTCCAATTCAATACACAATCTCACTTTTCTTCTCCCTCTCTCTTTGTATTCATATTTTCTCTTATCACATCACATCATGGCCTCTAAACCCCCCGCTGCCTGCTGTGCCTCTGGTTTCAAGCACGAGGGTAACCCTGTCGGTGAAATCAAGAACGTTGACGGAGGTGAGTTAAAAGACGAGCTTCGCAGAACCGGGTATCATCTTGGTAAGAATACCCAGCTGATTATTAAAATGTACTTGACCTACAGTCGAGACCTACATCACCTACCCTAAAGATAAGAGCGCCGACAAGGCCGTCCTCTTCTTGACCGATATCTTCGGCATCTTCCCCAATGCCCAGCTTCTGGCCGACGAGTTTGCCAACAATGGCTACCTGACTGTTATCCCTGATCTGTTCCAGGGTGACAAGATCTCCGTAAGCGACATGGAATCCGGCAAGGCTGATCTTCCCGCTTGGCTCCCCAACCACCAAACTAGCCATGTGGACCCTATTGTCGAGAAGAGCATCAAGTACATGCGCGAGACCCTCGGCGTTAAGAAGATTGCTGCTGTCGGCTACTGCTTTGGTGGCAAGTATGTCTGCCGTTTCCTCAAGCCCGGACAGATCGACGTTGGCTACTCTGCCCACCCATCTTTCATTACCCACGAGGAGTTGGGCGCCATCAAGGGTCCTTTCTCCATTGCCGCTGCTGGTACGTAACACCCCTCTTCCCTTGCCAGATGGGCTTCCTCCCAGATTATGAAATGGTGAATTCTAACACAAACTAGAGACCGACTCTATCTTCACCACTCAGCTTCGTCACGAGTCCGAGGAGACTCTGATCAAGGCTGGTCAGCCTTGGCAGATCAACCTGTTCAGCGGTGTCTCTCACGGCTTCGCTGTCCGTGGTGACCTGAGTGACAAGACTCAGAAGTGGGCTAAGGAGCAGGCTTTTTGCCAGGCTGTCGTTTGGTTCAACCAGCACCTGTAAGAATTGATCATGATTAGAGCCGAGCTCGAATCAAAAGGAATTCAAGCTGGCTAGCTCATGGTTAATACATTGCTGATTGTGTGCAGAGCTGGCGAAAATACGCAGACAGCTAGATTATGAGGAATGAAAATATGAAGTTAGATTGATATGATCAGGTGACTATGTGGAATATGCCCTCTACTATAGCGTAGCCTCTCGAGATACTTTCTACTTGAATACTCCAAGCTGGATACTGCGCGCTAACACGGCGCTCGATGAAACTAAACAAAGAAGACAAAGAAATCAACACGCGCTACGGAGTAGTCTCGATCCTTTAATAAATAGACATGTCAAATGTTTGCTTCGAAGCAAATATTTCCCTCGAGGATGATTACGTAATGCACCGCGGTGATTACTGTGGGTCGCCGTACTTCTGCTCGTCTTTTGAGTCGACAAGTCCAACGAACGCCGGCGCGTAGCCAGCAGCTGTTTTAAAACTGAACATTTTCCAACTCATTTTCTTCCCAATGCTTTCATATTTTACGACTGCCGCCGGTCAAGATGGAGAGGACTCCGGCGCCGCCTTTGGACGTGGATCTTGTCACCTATCGGGAAGACTTGAAGTTGCCAAGTCTCGAGGACTTTCGTGTTTACTGGCATGCTCAGATGCTAGCTGCACAGCGCTACATGACGGTTGTCAATGAAAAATATAGTCTTGCACTCCACTTATCTGAAGAATTACATTCAAATACCTTGGAAGCAAACATCAGAAAACAATTCAGTTCTCAACAACCGCACATTGTTGGAAGCTCAAAGAACCCTCATTTGAGTTGGTCCGATGTCATCAAAGAAACGACCGATGCCTCTTTCACAGAAGAAAACAAAGATTTATTTACATGCATCGTTCGTGGCTACAAGGTTCAAATTTCTGCCGCAGATTGCCAACGGGTAAATGCATGTCGTACGCTCTCAATCGTACCTCCATCAACACCACAACAAGATATTAATACCGAGAGAGAAACCATCTCCGAAGTCCGCAAATTCATCTCTCAATGTCAAAAGGATCGCGAGGATGGTAAGTTTTTCGGTAATCAAGCACTTGTCCCGATCGAGTTCTAACACGAGCAGCGGCCAAATTCGAAGAGCAACTCGATGATCTTCTGAGAGAGCGTGATTTCCAACTCCGTGAACATCAAGAAGCATTGAAAAGGTCCCAGAGAGGAAGGCTACCTTCAGGATCTGCAGCGTTATCACCTGGGTCACATACAAGTCTACCATCCTTGCAATCGCGCGAATCCTCGAGAGTGAGAGAAGTGACTGTTCCTCGATGGTCCCTAAGGAACTCACCCTCCTCCGCGGAACCCGTCACCACAATTGACTCCGAGGAAACCCACCCATCTGCCAATTTATCCGCTCAGCAAAACACAGAAGCCAACTCTACTCAAACCATGACACCATGGCAAGACCCGATTCGACCGAGTTTTCGCAAATACGGACGAAATGAACCATGGTCGATCCCGACGAGTACTCAACCGTCGGGATTAGAGGCCCAAACCTCCCCTCGTCCACGAACGTATGTCGTGTCTACCGAGGAGGAAAAACTCGACTCGGTTCGGTTTCTGATGTTCTTACTTGGTCGAAGATTACAATGGCCTGAGATAACGACTTATTACAACCAAAGATTCAAAACTCAGCGGACTACGGCAACTTTGAATGTGAAGTATAATAGGAATAAACATACAAGGGAGGACAGTGTGTGGCATGGATTCTTGGTGCTGCAACTGAATTCAAAACCACGTCTGGAACGGCTGGTCGACGAATTATTCCCCGAATAATATTGTAACATAGGCTGGAACTATACAAGCGAGCTTTTGAGCTATCATCATGTCTTCTCTGGGGTTCCGAGGGGAGCGTTTTACTACTCTGAATGTTTGCTATCACTATACCCATTGGCTTCTTTTCTTTTCTTTTCTTTTCTTTCTTTCTTTCTTTTTTTTAACACAATGAATGTGACTTTTTTTTTTTACGAGATAATAAGAGGTGTCTTCCGATATAAGCCCTGGTGTACGAGTACGAAGTCTTTGAAACTGTGTTAGGATGATCATGGTCGAACCTGCAGAGTCAAACCATCTTGCTTATTGATACTAGCTACGTGAATAGTAAGCGTCATTGCTAATGGTCTAGAACTCACCTCCATTATTGCTGGATTGTAAATTCATATGAAATTATACATAAATATATAAGTAGTGAACTGGATGTATATAGACTGGATGTGGTGCCCTAATCCCAAGGCGGACTAGCGGCGATCGCCACGCTTCGTCCATTCCCGTCGACGCTCCGCGCGAATCCTCTCCATCAACTCTCCTTAAGTCCAGTCGCGGCGCGAGTCTGTCGCTTTTTTGACGAACACTGTCTATCGCATTCTGTGCTGACACATCATTTTGTGCTGCTTCTCACGCATATCACGGCAGATTTCATCGCGTGCGCCTCGTGAGTTATCCCTGGCAGCCCGAGGACGAGACCCTAGGATTAACGAAATCTAACCAGAATTTTCTGTGGTATAGAACTCTACCTGCTTTAGCACCTTGACTCCGGTTATTCGGCGTTCTGTTTCTTAGTGGAATAGATTGATCTGCATCCGGTTATTGATTGTCGGGTTCCTAAAAGCCAGCCTGTCCCGCTCCCCCCGCCATCAACTGATACAGAGGCTTCATTGAACTTAAAGCTGCCCTCACGAAGCCACTAGCTTCTGAACTTATTAGGACGACATAGACGGTGCCGCTACTCTGTTTCATTGTACGCCGCCCGGAAAACAAACATGGCTACTCCCGCTGCACTTCCCCCTTTGCCCTTCAATCCGTCGAGAATTCGATCATACTTAGTGCGGCTACCACTGTTCACGCGCCTTGTGCTTCTCGTGATATTTGCTTTTCTTATCCTGGAACTTCAAACATTATGGAGTGTTGTCAAATGGGGAGCCCTTATCCCAGATGAAATTGGCCTGGGAACGAGTAAGTCTTCATTCGTAACTTGTTTGCTTCGGATCAAAGTCTGTACGTCAAGCATTTGGCTGACCAAGTGTATTAAAGTGTATCGGTTGAATACTTATCCTGTCATTCACAATGGCTTTTTCCATACGCTATTCAATGTACTGGCCCTGACACCACTCCTGGAGCGATTCGAAGCGGAACATGGCACTCTTACTTCCATCGCATTGTTTGTTGGCCGTAAGTTTTCCACTCGAGCCTTGAGCCTGACTTGAGTAATCTCGTCCCAATATGGAATGGTCCTACTGACTTGTTTCACATTTAGCACTTTCGACATTCCCCGCTGGCCTGTATATCTTGATTGAGAAAGCCATCTTGCATAGCAACACCTCTGTAGTTGGATCAAGGTACGTATACAACCCGAAGACAACCGATTTATCATGTGCTCATATTCATATTTAGCGTCTGGGTCTTCTTGCTTCTGGGGTCCGAAGCTATTCGAACCTTCAAGATGAACCCGTACTTCAGGTATTTTGGAAAGGCTCTAATTTCATAGAAGTCACCTTTGCTGATCTGTCTCATTAGCCTCGGCCCTTACAAAATTCCCACTTGGACTTCGCCTCTTTTCCTGTGTGTCGTTCTCTCCATCCTCGTTCCTCAATCGAGCTTCCTTGGCCATCTTTGTGCAATTCTCATTGGTTATCTTTGTAAGTTTTTGACGTCAGCCTGTTCACCTCTATGTACTTTGCTTACTTTTCTAGTCGGGCTCGGGTATCTGAAGTTCCTGGTTCCTCCTGAGAAGATCCTGCGCTGGATCGAGAGCAAGCTGAACCTTCTTGGCCGCTTGCCGCATTATATCTCCGTCGACCAGAAGACTTTCGGTCGTTACGGTGTTTTGCCTTCGTCTAACAATACGGCCAATGGTAACAACGGCACCCCAATGAGCTACTTGGGCACCAACCAACGCCTAGGCCCATGAACATGAGGAGAAAAGAACGACCGCCATTTACCCTAATTTTCGTGTGTATAGTTTGATATAGTGTTATATTACTTCGAGGAGGGCGTAAAGGGGGAAATGTTAAATCATAGCATAGCGAGTGCATCAATAATTCTGCGCATTTGGTCTCTCCCGTCCGGCGTAAATTCCATAAACAACTCCGAGCTCCGCAACTCCACCATCGAGCTGGCCTCTGTGACAATCGTCCAGCAGTTCGACTCAATTGGCATAATTGCCATTAGTGGAGTGGAAAGACATTCCCTCATGATTCTCTCAAAATGACGCTGAAATGTAAGTGTTTTGGTTTGAGCCATCTGCCATGAGCCCTTCCCTTTCCCGTAACATTTGAAGTGAACGAGACCCTGACAGCTATGAAACGACAGCCGCAATCCAAAATCTGCGGGAAAAGCCCCATTTACTCTTCGTCCGACTTCCGAATATTCTATCCTTCCTCTGTATTGTCGTCGGCGTCGCTTGGCTACTCCTCTTGCCCCTGGATGACAATTCACGACGAACCTACATATCCGAGAATGCGTTGCTCCCCGGCCAGGTTCATGCCTATTTCGCAGGCAGCGAACAAAACATATTTCGAGGTTATAAAGAGGAACTACAGATATTGTTGAATGAGGGTCGAGAGTCTGAAGGCCATCAAGGCGAGGTGGAGGTAACTCCAGCGTAAGTGACGTGAAAACAACATGGACACGGTGCAAGTACATAGGACAAGAGGCTAATGATATTAAAGGGCCTCCAACAAAGTACGCTCAATCTTGCAGGCCGCTGGACTCAAGGTCGCAAACCAGAAATACAAATATACCTCAGCCGGTATCACCCATCAAGGCGAAAATACATATGGTATCATCCACGCGCCGCGGGGCGATGCGACGGAGGCCATTGTACTAGTTGCAGCCTGGAAGACAGCAGATGATGAACTCAACCTGAAAGGCGTCACACTAGCCCTCACACTGGCTAGATATTTCAAACGTGAGTTCATGATGATGTCCTCTAGCATAGACTTTACCAGGACGAGATACTAAGACAGCCAAATAGGATGGTCGCTCTGGTCCAAGGACATTATATTCTTGTTCACCCCGGACAGCAAGACAGGAACACAGGCTTGGATTGACGCCTACCATGATCTTCACCCAGAGTCTGTTCAGCCCCTCCCATTGAAGAGTGGAGCTTTGCAAGGCGCGGTGGTCATCGAGTACCCCTTTGAACACCACTTCCAGAAGCTTCACATTGTTTACGACGGTGTAAATGGCCAGCTTCCCAACTTGGATCTATTCAATACGGCAGTGGCTATTGCCGGCGGCCAGATGGGCATTGGCGCTAACCTCCAGGAGATGTGGGAGCATAACGACAGCTATGAGGCACGTCTGAAGACTATGATGCGCGGCATGACGAAGCAAGGTCTTGGCTACGCAACCGGAGCCCATAGTAGTTTCATGCCATACCACATCGATGCCATTACCCTGCAGCCCAAGGGCGAGGGATGGGAAGATGAGATGGCGCTGGGTCGAACCATTGAGAGCATGTGCCGAAGCTTGAACAACTTGTTGGAGCATCTGCACCAGAGTTTCTTCTTCTACCTACTCATGCATAGCAACCGTTTTGTTAGCATTGGAACTTATCTCCCCAGTGCCATGCTCATTGCCGGAAACTTCACTATCATGGCTATTGCATTGTGGATGCGCACCGGCTATTATCCAGGATCTAACCCGGATGCTACGGATAATAGCAATTCAAAGAGCGAAAAATCTAAGATTGGAGCCCTCAAGCTTGAGAAAGAAACCAAGATCAACGGAGCTGCTCTCCCAGAGCGTCTCATGGCCTTGCCGCTCACTCTTGTAACTGGATTACATCTGCTCGGCCTGGTGCCTCTCTGGATCTTCAACAATATCTTTCACCAGGTGAGCCTGATTGATACGAAATATTCATGTGCGTACCTTTGCTGACCCGAAGCTAGTACTTTACGACCGCTACATACGTGTTCGTTGCTGTAGACATCATGCTGCCACTATTCCTAGCGGCCTTGCTCTCCAACGGACTGGGCATCTCGAAGCCCATCATTCCCCAACAATATCATTTGATCAAGTCATTCGCTCTCCTGCTACTTGGCCTGTCTCTCTCCGCCCTGGCAACACTCAACTTCTCTCTTTCCTTCATGATCGGTTTGCTTTGCGCACCACTCAGCTTTGTCGGTCGTCTCCAAGGTTCAGCTGTCTTGCGATATGGAGTTTCCAGTCTCGGACTCGTCCTACTGAACCTTCTTTCCCCGCCAATCGTTCTTCTGGGGGTGTGCTGGTATACTGGAACTTCCGTGGAGACTATTCTAACCCAGGCTGCCTTCGGTTGGGATGTTTGGGGCATGTGGACTCAGGTCGTGGTGTGGTGTGTATGGTGGCCAGCATGGCTGATTGGCTGCGTGCAACTTGGTTCATCCATCTTATGATATACAACTGTTATTCAACTATAGTTTGGCAAGCATAAGCTTCGAAATACTATTTTTCATAATTTCTTTCTTCTTTTTTCGCGAACGATTGATTGGATTCATACAAGCAGAACCATCTTATTCATTATAGATAGAAAGTGGCTAGGAACATGTAAAACCATCTATGCAGCCCAGACATCCTTGCCAACACCCTCAATCCAGTGACCAAGCTGATTAACGCCCGCGTCCCAATCTTTCAATCGGTTACGCATGCCGTCAACCTGCTTGAGATCCAATACCTTGGGCTGAACCCAATGAATGTGTGCTACTCCCGCCACTTGATCAATCGAACCCTTCAACAATCCCAAGGACAAAGCCTTCATAATCAAGTGCTCAATCTCATCGGGTTGCACCTTGGTCTCGGAAGCGATTGCATCGAACGAGAGGGAACGGTCGTGGGGAGGGCGGTGGAAGACCATCTCTGTCAGCGCAGCAAGAGAGATCTTTTGGTACAAGAAAACGCGGTGAGATTCAAGGAGCTTGTTCTTGGTGATATTTCCAGCCAGAACATCGTAGGCGGCCAAGTCTCCACGGTTGAAAGCGAAGAGCAATTCACGCAGCCAGTTGTGGGGCGTAGGAGTCAACGAGTCCAGGATCGGGTGCAGGAGGAGCTCTCCAAAGTTGTAAATGGAATCAGAAACAAGAGCAGCAACACTGAGATTATAGGCGCGCGAGACACGCTCAGTTTCGGGGAGGTCTTCGAGGTCGATACAGGCCAGGTACAGGAGGGCATTTTTGTAGAAGGAGGCGAATTCTTGTTTAGCCTGCGGGGTTTTGTTAGTGATTGATTTCCACATCCGTGATGCTGGGAAGAGCCGAAACATTGAAGCTCTTGATAAAAGAGGCCACTTACGTGGTAATAATCCGCGTTCACTTTGTAGAACGACGCATGCACCACTGTCTCAACTGAGTCGAATGTGTCCAGCGCCAGTTGGCAGGACGCCAGATCCTTTTGTGCTCCCTCCAAATCCTCCAGTCGCAGCTTGACATTGGCGACATCGGCAAGCGCATAGACGTGGGCATCTTGTGATCCGGATTTGTCGACCTTCTCGGCGAGGGATGTGAGGAAAGCAAGACGTTCTTTATCATCTATTGTACATAGCCAGTTAGCAATTGCTCAAGAACCAACATCCACAGCAAGAAGATGAAGAAGATAATCATCCTAAAGACCATCCAGGTGCTCAACTTACCAGCACACTCTGTCGCGGCCATCAAGCCCAGCGCAACGAACTTGAGCTGATTGATCCGGTCGGCGAAGCTAAGAACAAAGGTCTTGAAGAAGGCTAAACGCTGCGGAGCACTCTCTGGCAGCTTGAAAAACTCAACCAGGGCATCTGTCAGTTGATGCCATAGTTTACGCTCCCAGAAGTCTTCGAAGGTGAGGAGATAGGTCTGCGTCTCGGGGGTGCCGTTTGCTTGCTGCTCGGCCAGGAAATCGGGGATCTTGGACTCCATGGCAGAGAGCGGAGGAGCGAATGAGGAGAGGTTTGAGATGAGAGTATGGAACGAGAGGCGATGGACAAGGAAGAGAAAAGCAAGAAGGAGAGTCGTCAAGAAGATGTGGGGATTGGAGGGAGATGGCGGCCGGAGCTGATGATGTCTTTTTGGGAGCTCGCGGGCGGTGAGCAGCTGGTAATTATGGACATCGAAGTATACATTGGGACAGCTGTGTCTTGAGTCTCGCAAAAATTATTTAAATTATTATCTTTGAATGTCTTATGGGGATGGATAATATTATAGACGTCCATATTTGTAATTCTCTAAATGTGAAACGTGTAAGTATATGTTCTATTCTGTTTAAGCGCATCATGTCATAGTTCATACAGTTTAGTTCATTTCCAGCATTATCTGAATAAAGTCGTGTAGATCATCAGCCAATTCTAGAACTTTGTTCTATTACTAAATGGATATATCGGACACATTCTAACTATCCACGCATCCTAGAACTCTCCGATGCCCCATTATGGGCCTCTTGGCATGGAATATTGAGGATATCGGAAGTGTCCGAGATGTCTCCGAGCCGCCGCTTAAATACAGTTCGACCCTCGCAGTTTAGGTAGAGTTGCCTGCTACGGTTTCCCCTCTTTCAAACAACTTTCTCAACGCCTTTCAAAGCATTCAAGTTTATATGAGAGCTCATACAAAAGCCATTTGAACCAAAATTTCCGACCACATTCACCATGACAGACTTCACAGAGGCTAATCGCAAATACTTTGAGTAAGTGTAGTCCCTTGGAAATCTGTTTAGTCGGACAAGTGCGGACACTGATTTCTTTTCTTCTTGCAGCAAGATGGCAACCGAATACAAAGATAGGTTTGCCGATTCCATGAAGACACTGTCTGAGCAAACATTGAAGCATCGGTTTTGGCTCAGTGACCAATGGCTAGATACTGAGGCCGGCAAGGACAAGGATATCAAAATGCTTGAGTATGCCTGTGGACCGGGTGTGATCTCAATGGTAAGTCATCAAACCGTAAATCGAGCGAGTATTTCACTCCAGGGAAGAGACATTTGAAGTAACTCTCGACTTTATGACAGACGCTCGCACCCTTTGTCTCTCAAGTTATCGGATTTGATGTCTCCGATAATATGGTTGACGAGTTCAACCGTAACGCCAAAAACATCGATATTTCCCACAAGATGATCGGATACAAAGCTGATCTGCTAAATACATCTGTTCCGGACGAGTACATGGGACCCGAATTCACCGATTTCAACATGGTGACCGTCAGCATGGCCTTGCATCATTTCGAATATCCGCAAGAGGCCCTACAAAGCCTTTCAAAGCGTCTAAGTCAGAATGGCGTCTTCATGATTATTGACATCTTATCTCGATCTGGATCTGATCATGTTCATGGCCATGGAGAGGGAAATCATGAATTCGGGGATGCCGCCCACACTGTGAAGACTCATGGCTTCTCCAAAGAAGATATGCAGGGTCTATTTGCAGGTGCCGGTTTGACGAAGGATTTCAAGTACGAAGTCATCCCCGAGCCGTTAATTTTTCAAAAGGGTGAGAAGAAGCAAAACATAACTGTTTTCATTGCTCGTGCTCAGCGCCCTTGAAATGAAATGAAGATAGTCAAACTTTGAAGATACCTTCGAGTAGGAAGATGATATTTTAATATCTCCAATTAAACATCAGTTAGCCCTAGAGGCATTTTAGCGTAGGTGTTGTATACTCAGTATTATATTGTAGATGATGTTCTAGTATCTTCGGAGTGGGTCGATTGAAGGTCTACTGACTACAAGATCTTTTCAAGATGAAGGCAAAATGTGGCTTGAAAAGCTTAGAGAGACAAATTCAATATGACAAAAAGATGAAATGGGTAAAGTGATACTCGTATCGAAGAAGAGGTTGTTGGTAAAAAACGAGACTTCTAAAAATAGAATGAGGCTCGGAGGTCGGCCTTTATACAAAAAGGGGTCCTCAAGTCTTGAATGTCATATTGAATCAGGATTCTACTGCAATGTCCTTAAAGGGTCTTGGGGCTGAATCTAAGCGAAATCAGTGTTTGTCGCGATGAAACTGGGCTGCGCTAATTAAGCCCAAATACAAATAGCTTCCTCCACAGTCTACATTTGCCGGCTAGCGATCCAATCACACCCGAGAATCAATGGCAATGGGTTCCTTGGCAGGGACCTGATCTATCCAATTCTCGATTTTGAGGGGACTAGACACGCCCAATTCCTCAAATTCTACCGGTCACTCCGGACGAGAGTTTGCTGCTAGCGTGAATATGGGTGGCAAGCCCGAAGGCTTAAGTTGGCATATAAGAGATGTTTGAGGAACCCTTGGTCTCTCGTTTCGTTGCCTTCGATCCAACTGCCATACTGTCTTTCGTTAATACCTGGCAAGCCACTCTTTTCGAGAAAACGAACGGTCTCTACCCTATAATCTCACAAAATGAAGGCATTCACCCTCCCTCTCATTCTGGGTCTCACAGGCCTGTCGTTGGCCAAAACCGATCTTGCTGGTTGTGTCTCGTCCCAAACCACCAATCAGTGGCATGAAGCCAGTATGATTTGGTACGTGCCTGACAGCGGCGAAATCTGCGAGTTTGTCGACTGCGGTGGTGGCCGAGCGCCCCCAAAGACTACTCAACCAGGATGTCCATTGTACTCCGGCACTGCGACACTCACACCAAACTACTTACCTGGATGGGGCCCCAACGGCAAGATGGCAGCGACTACTACTACAGTCGTCGAGACCGCTTCTGCTGCAACTGCTACTACTACTTCCTCCTCTTCGTCTTCATTGTCTTCTTCTAAGGCGGAGACAACTGACGATGAAACCGACTCATCCACTACCAAAGGACCCCTGGTCACTGCTGCGCCGACGTCATCGCCTGCTGTTTCCATGACCACTACCACCTCTCATACTTCAAAATCAGGAAACACGACCTCTTCTTCTACAGAGCCCTCTTCGACCGGAAATACAGCTGGAAAGTTGGCCGTCGATATGGGTGGTATCATGTTCATCGCGGCTGCTGTTATGGGTGGAATTGCGCTGTAATCTATGCTTTCTTTTCATTGATGTAATTTATACAAATATCCGAAGAATGCAGACTACCCGGGTACTCTCAGAGACAATTCCGGCTAAATCTCTTAGTAAATATAGACAAACGATGTTTCCCTGGCCAGCAAGGCCGGTAGAGTGGCTGAAGAGCCCCATCCATGCATAGTAGAGTTGAATTGAGAGTGAAATGCTTGGCTGAATTGATTCCTATAATATTCAAATCAAATAGAGAATGTTGCTAGGAATTCTCTGGCATCTCGATGCCCTCACCAAAGGCCATCAGATCATCCCACGGAAAGTAAGCATCGAACGAAATATCAAACAATGAGTCGAAATTAGGCGGATCATCAGCTCCTTGCAGCCGGGATTTTTCGAGGGCTTCTTTCTTCTGGTGGTGTATTTCTTTCATAAGTCGCATTCGGCTGGTAAGTCTTCCAAAGACTTCTGGTAACTCTGCCCGGGATGAAATGTCTAATCCACTTCCCGTGAATTGCCGAGCTTCTTCAAGCTTATGCACCATACAATCTATTGTCTGGTCATAGTCAATGGTCCTTTGAACGTACGAAACATCCCAGCCAGAATCACTTTGGAGGAGACTCAGGCGAGATAGTGCGACGACTGCGTGTCCGAATTGACACAGAGTAGTGAATGGTGTGAAGAGAAAGTAATGAGATGGGAGAGAGAAGAAATTCTCAAAGAACGACCTTGTGGCTTGAAGACAGCGAAAGAGAATATCCAACCGGGACACTGTATAGTTACCGCATTGAAAGTCTGAGAACTCTTCACTAAGGGCGATCTCATAAAGGAGTATTTCCAAGGTATCATAGTGGAAAAGCAATATGCCTGCGATTGATATATCAGAAAATGCTTTAAATGATGGCCAGCTTATTTAATTCAGGATTAGAGGTCTCACTTGAGTGTGGAAGTTCGCAGGGAAAAGAGGTTTTTAGCCTTCGAAGCTCAGCTTCAAATCCTCGTATGCTGAGCCCAAGCGGGGTGGAGTATAACCCGGGAAGGTCGAAATCATCCGAGCAGATCGTTTGAACGATTTTATCGGCAAGATGGGCAGTATGAACTAAATGAACAAGAAGAGTGTCTGTGGGAAATTCAGGCCTTAACGCTACTGTATTGCAGCATTCCTCCGTATACTTGGTGAAACGAAGTGGTTCCATGTCTCTGACACAGGAGGACATCCTGAAAAAGGTCAGCTGAAATGTTCACTATTCGCATAGATACTGATTTGAAGCATACATAACGGTCAGATAATAGCATCCAAGGTAGGCTCGTCGCTCTTCTAACGTTCGAGCTTGTGTTGAATCAATCAAAGCATCCATTTTACCTACGTAGCTGAGAGGCTTGGACAATTTCTTAGGAGAGCTCAAGCCGTGGGCTAGACGTAAGCTTGTTAGCTGCGCCAGAGCTAGGTGCATAAATGCATCTAATTGTGCAGGTCCTTTGGCAGCTTGTTGAACGGTTAGACCTGGAAGGGTTTCGCTAGTTTGACAAGGAGCTGGCGGATGGCTAATAAACCAGGCCAAGAATACCAGGAGACCCTGAAGAAGATCAAGGCTTCGTTCACTCTGCAGAACAATATGCTCGGCTACATACTCCTTGACAATGCGGTAGAGCTCTCGCTGCTGTGATGAATTCTGACATGCGACCATTGAGATGTTGAGGAAAAGAAATGGCTTCTCCAGGCGCAACTGCTCTGCTGTGACATGCGGTGCGATCACCACAAAAGGGAATAAATGTACCATCTGGGTATTGAATATTCGTAGAATAAAATCCCCTTCGTCCTCTTTTGAGGCAGTTGGGATTCCCGCGGACAATATATTAGATGACTCTCCAACTAAAGTACCAGGCTCGGATGGATTGGACACTGATGAGGTCGAAGCTGCTAGCAAAGCCACCATACGGTCCAATTTGGCTTCTAGGACAGAAATATCACTATTTAAATGTTATCAAAAGCTCGAAAAATGAATATAATATTACTTACGCATTTCTTTTGGCAGACGGTTGGCGACGCTGAGCCCCGGGGGCTTGTCCACTACATTGCTTGCCCAGGCGACAGCATCTGGAGAGACTCAGTCTCACTTGCAGAAAGAATAAGGCGATCTTTAGAGAGAGCCATACTCACCGTTTACATGTGCTATCACTCTCTGGTTCACACCGTACCTTTGCCTTGGCACACATTCTACATGCCTTGGGCATTCGGGCCCCACTGAGTTCGACCATGACGTGGCACCCTCGTCGAGCTAATAAAGTTTAGGTCTCAATGATCAGTCGTACAGGCCAATTTCCAAGTCCCTGTTTGGGGTATATTTCTGGAATCGTCGTTATTGATCAGGGATGGGGAGCAAAAGCTTGTCATCTCAAGGCCAGTTTGTTCATTGCAAGGCTGAGAAATGGCCAAAGCGGTCTGGATTATCTTACGCAATACGTTTGGTTGGTGCATCCATCATTGTTTTGAAGCTATTTAATGTGATTAAGATATTTCTTACGACCCAGTGACATATCAACAAATGGATAGTCTGTTGCAGCGAAATTATAGTGAATATTTGATAAGTCAAGGCTGCCACTGTAAAAGCAGTATAGTGAAGGGTTCAAGTACCGATCTACCCACGGTGACCTTGTTCCGTGTGAGAAATGGCCATTTAACGCGAATTGTTTATTAATGCAAAGACCATGCTGAATGTGGATATCAGTTGTACAAACCAGCTCCATCCCTTGCAGCATTCCTTAATTTCAAGCTGTTTGTACTTCGCGGGGCATCTAAACAGCCCCACCGACTTTTCTCGTTCGGATATAACTTGAACCTTCTTGATGATTGTGTCTTGCGGGACCCCCGCGGGACCTATGTGGATGCGATATTCGGGGTTATGATATAATTTAGTGTCCAATCTTGTGGGGCCAAGTTCATCTTTTTTGAGGAATATAGGAATTTAATAACTGACATTCAAATAGACAACGTTTGAATGATTTGGCAGGTATTTTAAGGCATCTAGAAATTATTACCACCAGAAAATGGCTATCTCCAGCAACCAGGGAGCATCAGTTCCGGACCTTATCGCTATCGGAAGTGAGCGAGAGAATATAGAGCAATGGAGAAAAAGATGCAATGTTAATAAGGCTTCTCAAATTCGTTTGGTTAAGCTAGCCCACATGCGATATCAACATCCTGACTTGGATCAGATTACGACCTTCCTCCAAGGTGAAATCCATTGTCCCATCTTGTGCAAACTCAGAAATTAACCATCTCTGTAGACTTTGGAATGACAGTGGCCAAACGAACAGACCAAGAAATCTGGTATCGTGGGTATGGCGAAGATCAATATGTCTATTATGCTCGGAAGGGCCCGAAAGAGTTTCTTGGGGGTACTTTCACCGTTGAGTCCTATGAAGATTTGGAAAAGTATGCAAATATCCCAATTTCACCACCTGTTACTTGTATAACTGTGACTAAATCAATTTTAGAGCCACGAAGCTGCCGACAGCTACAGATATCCAGAAGCTGGATAACTCCCCTGGTGGTGGCTTCTTAGTAACGTTGACCGACCCCGAGGGATTTCCCGTGAATCTGCTCTTTGGGCAAATTCCAGCAGAGAAGGGGAAATACCCGGTGAAGTTGACTATCAACTACGAGGACGAGAAGCCTCGTATTCGCAAATTTCAGCGATTTCAACCAGGCCCGGCAGCTGTACACAAGGTCAGTGGTTTGACATTCAATTCTCTTTATGGTAAATGAAGTCCAATGCTGATATCCTCAAATAGTTGGGTCATTTTGGCATTTGCACCCAGAAATTCCAGGACCTGGTTCATTTCTATACCACTACATTCAACATTGTCCCGACAGATTTTCTCTATGTTGAAAACGACGGCAACAAACAGAATGTTGCGCTATTTGCCCATATCGATCGTGGGACAGATTTTGTCGATCACCATAGCTTCTTCATAAGCACTAATGCCACAACTCATGTCCATCACTGCTCATTCGAGGTCCATGACTTCGATACGCAGAAACTGGGGCATCAATGGCTGGCGGATAAGAAGTATGAATCTGTGTGGGGAGTCGGCCGCCATATTCTTGGTTCCCAGATCTTTGATTATTGGTGGGATACTACTGGAAATATGATCGAGCACTACGCAGATGGAGATCTGGTGAACGAGAATACTCCGATTGGGTACGGCCCTGCGGGAGATGAGTCGCTCGCTGTTTGGGGTCCTGAGGTACCTTCTTGGTTCTTGAATTAAAGCACCATCTAGACCTGTGAGGGCTCAGCTTCAGACAACTAAGTGGGCCCTTCATTATCGCTTCAGAGTTTTGTCAATGATAGCTTTCCCTTAAATATTTGATTCGACTTCAAAAAATCATACACTGATTCGATAACATATATCCCTTTAAATGTATTGAGAACCATGAGTAGATATTCGGTCCTACCCAGCCCCGAGACTTTATAAAGTAATAATTAGGCCGTAACTATTGAAACTGAAAGAGCAGCCATATATTACCGAGTAAGAGTACATTTGAGGCCTTCAATATGTATATCTGGAGATATACATCAGTACTAGTCCGATGATATCGAATTGAAAGTCAAGTAATAGTTGAAGCTATTAAATACTTTTCGAAGAAGGATCTTCGAAAAGTTTTCTTGATTCCATGCGAATTTGAAGAATGCCTGCAAGCTACAAAAATTGGGTTTGAAACATATTGACTCCGAAAAGCAATTCATCTAAAAATCTATTCGTATTGAATACACACCAAATTCCTCGGTGCTAGTTAGTGGCTATCATAACGCACTTTATTAACCAAAGTTCCAATTTGGTCAATTCGAACCGATATATCATCGCCATCTCTGAGGACCACTCTAGGCTCTCGGAAGTAGCCAATACCAGCTGGTGTGCCTGTCAGGAAAATGGTGCCCGCCTCCAGAGTTGTGCCTTGAGACAGGTAGGAGATTTGTTTCTTGATAGAAAAAATCATGTCCTTCGTGTGTCCGTCTTGAACAATATTGCCATTATGAATCGCTTTGATCGATAATGTTTGAGGATCTTGAATAACCGAAGGGGCGACGAGGACGGGCCCTTTGGAGACAAAATGTATTAGCATATGAGATTAGGCTTTATATTTTGGGACAGAAGCTTACCAATGGGGCAGCTGCCATCCAGTCCCTTGGAAAAGGACCACTGTGTTGTGATCATTTGCATAGTTCGAGCAGAAACGTCGTTGGATGCAGTATATCCCAGGACATAATCCAACGCTTCCTCCTCTGGAATATCACGGCCAGTTTTCCCAATGACTAGGCATAGCTCTGCCTCATAGTCGCTCGTCTCGTCTTGTGCACATTTGGGGATGTTAATTGCCGCGGGATAGGGTCCAATCAATGCGGTTCGGGGTTTGGTAAAAAGAATGGGTGCTTTAGGGAGAGACATATTCGCTTCCTAAGAGTTTTCAGTAAATTCATCTTCGAAGGAGACTTTTGAACATAATTTTGTTCTACCTTTGCGTGATCCATATAGTTCAGTCCAAGACAGCGGATATAGTTACACTCTTCTCGAGTGACCGGCGAAAGCAACTTGTATTGTCAGTAATGCATAGATTTAGATGCTTGGATTGCTTACCTGTTTAACATGCATGACTTGGTCGGTAACACGGCCATCGTAAATAGTGCCATTAATCAGATATGCTGCGATTTGGACCCCTTTGACGCTGTCCTCGCCAACATCACGAGAGGTATCGACCAACTGCCCGAGGTGGACTAGACTGTCCTCCACGGCAATGAAACGAATAAGATGTGTCCAACAAGGCATTTCGCCGATTGTCTAAGAGGGATTGGCTGATGATTTTTTAATGGAAAATGTCCGGAGATGGGAAATAATTATTGTACAATGGCATGATTATTAACTCGAGTGTGCTAATAAACATCTCAACTACAATGTGGGACAGCGGGGAAGCCCCGTCGCGGATATAAGAGAAGTATAGCAACGGATCCAACGGATATACACCAGCATTTACTACTCTGCACTAATTCTGATCGCCAACCTAAAGGTACCGAATACATGATCATCACACGAACAAAAATTTTAGTCACGTCCCACCCCCGCATTGCCTATGCAGATTCTCGCTGCGACCTCATTCCTTTCTCAGTCAGCGTCAATGTGGGACGTAAGATGTGCGGGACCTGCACGGATCATCCCCGGATTGCGAGGGCCTTGTCGGATCGGCAAGGGAGGAACACTCCTAAGGATCAATATTTAGAGTAGGAAATTGCCTTATAGAGCTCAAGTCACTTTGAATTGACCACGACCATGTCTGATCTCAATTGCGAATCGACCGATGTGGTTATTTGCGGCTGTGGCCCAACGGGCGCCATGCTGTCAGCGTATCTGGGTCAGATGAATATTCGAAACATTGTATTGGAGCGAGGGAAAGATATCACAACAGATCCTCGAGGAATTGCTCTAGATGAAGATGGTATCAGGCTCTTACAGGGCCTTGGTCTTTATTCTTCAATATATAGCAAGATCGGCACCTGTAAGTTCAACTTTGAGCAGTAAACAATTGAATAATGCCCTTGAAATATACTAAATCTAACGACATTGAAGCTATGAACATCTTCAAGTTTATTGGAGGTACAGCTCCTATTCTGGATAAACCTGCTTTTATTGAGATGGACTACGGAACGGCGAGTCATCAATCCAGTATAATGATGCGAAATAACCAGACGGCCCTAACTCCTTTCCATAGACCGAGGGTGGAACCGGCCATATTGGCTTCATCTGCCACAAACAGCCAGCATTGGAATATGAGCTACGGCAGAGGATGGCGGAGTTAGAAACATGCGAGCTACGCTCTGGCTGTGAAGTCATGTCCCTTTCCGAGCAAGAAGATGGCGTCTTGTGTTCATATCGCGATGCCGAAGGACAACTGCGAAAGATACAATCTCGCTTTTTTGTGGGTGCTGATGGAAAGACCGGTTTTACCAGAAAGCAATACCTCGAACCTAGAGGAATCCGCATGGAACAGGCTCATCAGTATGTAAAAGGAATGTATACCTCATTATGATAGCTAACAGTTCACAAACAGGGCATTTTATGAGGAGACATGGGTAGCATTGAACTGGCAGATCGATCTTCCTAACGAAAAAACACATCCTGATTTTCCATTGTGGAAATTGGGGTATACACCGGAGCAAGTCTATGACCTGTTCTTTCCAGTTAACTTCCGATTTATTTGTAACCCCAAGAGGCCCTCTGTATGTGGTCGATTTGGACTTCCTTCAGACCGATTATGGCGTTTCGAGTTTGTCGTCATGAAGGACGAAGATGGGGATCACATGTCGAGGCCTGAGATGATCAAGAAGGTTGTCTTCCCTTATATCACACACGCAGGTAGTCGATATGGGTATGGAGCTCTCCCTACGCCTTTGGTTACATTCGATTGACAAAGGCAGTCTTTTGCAAGATGTGGCATATCCCGAAGATTGCATCAAAGTCCTCCGTTCTCGCCCGTTCAAATTTTCGGCTCGAAGCTGTAATAAGTGGTCCGATGGCAATGTGATATTGTGCGGTGATGCTGCGCATGTGTTTCCTCCATGTATGTTCGAAACGGCTAGTAAAGCGGGACGAAATGCTAATGATATTCATATTAGTTGGGGGACAAGGTATTGCCTCTGGATTCCGAGATGCAATTTCTTTGGCATGGCGCCTTGCTCTGCTTTGTCGAAATAAGTCAAGCCACCCTGAATTCACCAATTTGGTGCTTGAAGCATGGTATGAAGAGCGAAAGCAGCAATTAGAAAAGTCTTTAGCGTCAACGATCGAGAATGGCAGATTCGTCTGTGAGAGTAACCCTCTCAAGATTATGCTCCGCGATATTTATCTATGGATAATTCAATTGGTACCCTCTTGGCGTCATGAGCTCCAACTTGGACGACGGAAAGAAGGAATGGTACAATATAATCATTCTGAAAGAATGCCCTTCCTCCCAGAGCTCGGCGGTGGTTTATGTCTTCCTCAAGTTTACTGCAGGTCGATAAGAAGAGAAGAAACTCAGATTTTCTTCACTGATGATGTGATCTTTGCACAAGGCAAGAAAGCATTGTTTCAGATCTTAGTCCTTGCTGGGAGCATCGAAGACGCAACCTCATACCGGGACGCGATGGCAAAAATTGGAAAATTATACAACGGAGAAATCAATTTCGATGAAGCAACGACACTGATTGATGACTCAACTTGCGAGACTCATCAGCATCTTGACTACATTTTCAGAGTAGCAACCAGTGAGGAGTTTGCAAACTCATCTTTATGCGAGAAGCGGCCAAGTCCTAAGTATTATGACGCATCTATCATTGGCAAATGTTTGAAAAGAAGGAAATTCATCATATTACGCCCTGACAGGTTCGTTTTTGCGGCTTGCAACACTTTGGAAGAATTGGAGAGGGCGGCGAGGAATGCTGTAGCATACGGCCAAGGTGGATTTGAACGCCAGGATCTTGATACGTAGAGGGTATTACTGTCATCGCACTGATAAAGCGATTTATACCTTGAGACTACAATCAAGATATTTCAGCAGCAGTCCCATTTTGGTGTTATTCAAGTCAGAACCGACCATCGAATTAGGTTACGACTGCATTTTGTACTCTATGATCGCATCCATCCTAGGCAAGATTGATATTCACCTTGATATTCTTGCTAGAAACAATCTAGGAAGAAACTTCCATGCCAACCAGGCAGCTCCTCCAGCAATCGACCATCCAAGAAGTCCTTTCGCAATCAGAATGGCTTTGATAATTCTGAATGTCTTTTTCTCATTGACCCTTGGGAAGCTCGAGTTGGGAATGTCTTTGTTCAAAAATTTGCAAAGGGGCCTCCATCCATCCTCTGCCTTGAATTCCAATATCTCACGTCCTTGTTCTTTTGCAATTGCTCTTACCTCCTCATTATATTTTTCGTACATGGGAGCATTGAAAGGGTCAGCGAGCCCATATCTCTCTTCACACCACTCGAGTATACGCATGTTCATGCGGTACCACAGTCGATCTGACTTCCAGAAAAGGCCGATCCAATAGAATGGCCGAGTGAAGAAGAAGCCTAAGCTTCCATAGCAGCTCTTCACCCATGACCCAGAGTCTGGGCGAGTACTCAGAACTATCTTTGCTTCTGGGTAAATGTCTAATAAATCAGGGAGAAAGAAAACCGCAGGCATGTCGCAGACAGTCTGGTAGCCATCCACAAGTTGGCGAATAAGCTTTTGTCGTCGCTCGGTGTTCCTTTCGCTGGTAGCTTCGATGAGTATCTCCATTATTTCTGGGTGTGGAATAACCTGTGCCATATGAAGACATGGGTCAAACCCTAGTTCCTCGAGAGCTGCTTGGAGGGATGAAGTTGCTGTTCGGGGTAGACCAGCCCCAATGACGAGCAAGGGCAATTTGCTCGTCGGCCGAGCACGCGAATCGGTGACAAAACGAACCATCTCTGCAAGGGAAATCAACTTGTTCAAAAGGAAGCCCGAGAGAATATCTAAAAGTTGAAGTCTGTTAGGAAGGGCATATAAAGGGCCGTGAGGCGTCCCATTAGCATCTGACGTCAGCAACATCTTGTTGAAGTATTAACTTATACTTCGTGTCCTTTATTGAATGGAGACCATTTAGACTTGAATTAGAGGGGGCGTCGAAGTCAAACAACCAATTCCTGCTCATGACCGATCAAATCACAAGAGGTCGATTCGGACGGCCAGCATTGTATGCGAGAGCTTGACATCCCACCAAGACGGATCCCATAATCTGATCCAATTAAATGGCATTGAGATTTTTGAGCTCTTGTATGAGCTCAGAGACACACCGTTCAAGACAGATATTTAGCTGCTAATGCTAGGCAGATACCTCGGTATGGAAAGGTATAATACATGCAGAACTGAGGTGAGTCATGGTGACCTCGTATAAAACCCCGCTGAAACCCGCGAAAATCCTCCCCTTCATTCAATCCACATCCGTAACAACCATGAGCACTCCAGAGCCGGAATATAAGCTTATCGGGCTTCATACCCGTTACTCCAGTGCGTAATTGCTTCTAGACTTAGTGTTTTCACTAGCTAATATTGTTCAGGTTGGACATCACGAGTCGAGGCTGTTCTGGAGTACTTCCAGATTCCCTATAAGCCACTCTTTGTTAAGCTTCCTGATGTAAAGCCTGGCCATTTAAATCGTTTGTACAACTTATCTCAATTCATACTAACGATGGTTGGCGAACTCCTAGGTCAAAGCTGTGTCTCCAACTGGATTCGTCCCCGTCCTCGAATGTCGTTCGCTAGGATCTACCCCTATCGGCGATTCACTCGCGATCTGTGAATTCCTCGCCGAATCCCATCCTGAGCTGCCATTATGGCCTCGAGATCGTCAACTTAGAGCCCTCGCTCGCAGTGCCGCCTCGCAGATGCACTCTGGTTTCCCTGCCCTTCGAGGCACTTTCTCCACCAACTTCATCGCAAGATATACCGGAAACATCCCGGTGCCCGCAGAAGCTCGGAAAGAAGTACAGCGCATGCTGGCACTATGGGGCGAGGCCCGTAAAGCGACTAAAGAACGTCTTTTGGAACTGGGCGAGACTGACGAAGGGTTCTTGTTCGGAGGGTTTAGTATTGCGGATGCTTTTTTCTGGCCGGTACTTTGGGTAAGTGGTCCGGGAGGACGCAATGTTCCTTTGATTTATATACTAATAATTGACAGCGATTCCGAACTTACGACCTTCCTTTGGATACTGCGAGTGAAGATGCACTTGTTTGGATGGCGCAAATGTGGAATGATCCCATCTTCCGAGGACTGGCTGATAAATACTACGAGCAAGCAGAAGACCCGGATAGTGTCATTGCACACTACGATGATATCTTTAAGGGACAAGAGGACATTCACTACGGCCAGTTTCCTAGGGAGTGGACCTTCTCAGCACCTCGATGAAGATTCATGTCCTCCGTTCTTCAATGATCATCTAAAACTGAATAGTCCAATGTTTCTGATCTAATATGATAGTCATTCATACTGATAGTATAAGTCCAATGTTCAATTGAATCCGAAGATCCGCCAAGATTAGTGGACATTGTCCAAATATGCTGCAGATAATCCGATATACCACGAGTGGGGTGCCTTGATTACAAACAACGAGGTGTTGGAAAAGAAATGCTAGAGTAGTAGAGTGAAAAGGCAGCATAGAAAGATGTGAATTATCAATTGATCAGATAACATCTTCCAATAAATACTAATAAATGTGCTTTATTCATTTTATGCAGGTTTATGTACACAGTAGTATAGTCCACATGACGTCATTTCCTAGTCCGGCGGCCTTGGTCATGAAATCCAACATCAATTCTCTTTAAATGCTTTTCTCCTCAATTCAACTCTTTCAGTTCTGACCCAATCCCTTTTCAAAATGTCTGAATCTCTCGCACTTCTCCGTCGTCAGCGCACGGATGATCTCTCGAAGCTCGCTGATCAGCACATGCAGCATGATCTGCAATCCGAGGATCGGGATGCGCTCAAGTCTGCAGCTTCGACTGTCTCTATGTGGACAACAGTTGGATCTGCCATAGGAATTGGTCTTGGGCTATATGCAGCTATCCGATTGAGAAGCTCCCGCAAGGCATTTTTCGCTGCCATTCGGGCACAAGAGAGACCGACAAAGGTCGTCTTTGCTGATGGTCGTACCGGTATATAAAGCATAGCCCATTCAGAAAGGACCCAAAGCAGCATTAGCTAACAATTCAAATTCCAGAACCAATTCCAGACCTTACACCTTTACTCAAGCCAACGACTTTCGGAGACTTTGCGACGTATTTCTTCGCCTCGGCCGGCGGTTTGTTCTTAGGAGGAGAGCTTGGTATGGATTCTTATCTGACGACCTCAATCAACGTCAGAAATTTCCCAATTCTAACATCAATAACTCAGGTTTTGCTGGTGGAGCGGCCAGTGCAAGCCGCACTATTTCGTCGGACCCCGAAATGCGAAAGAGAATTGAGCACGCCTTCAGAGGTTTCCGAGCTGATGTTTTGCGACAACAGGCAGATGAGCTGGATAAAGGAGCAAATGTCTCCGGTTTGATGCTCTAGTATAGATATAGGTAGGGTAACAGACCATACCAAGCTGATAGAGAATCAATGAGTAATAATCAAGTAATACTTGAATTACCATCGAAGATCTCCTACCACTGCTTTTTCTTTGGAGATTAGCACTCTAATTATCTGCACTGCTGCAAGGCTGGAATAAATTGTCACATTCAGATTTCTTAAAATGTTTTCCCGTAAGCTCTTTTGTAGGCCATAGGACCTGAGGAGGATAATGTCTAAGCTCTTTGCAATAAATCTTGTTACATTTCAATAAATTCCACTGAATCCCTGTAATACTGTCTATCTTTTAGCTATCTACTGAGGCACTCAGAGATTCACATCAAACTATTGTATGTGCAAAGAGGCCTGAACACCAAAGATATGGAGGTTACTCCATCTACCCCAATTGATATGTCTCGAAGATGCGGGGAATTCTAGTACATCGGCAGTCGGACTTTAACCCGCTCAATACATTCCCCGCTCGCTCTTATCAGTTGATCCAGCGTTTTCAGTGAATAGAAAGCCGAGCTTTCCTTCACATATAAGAAGCTCAATCTCATCATGGCGAACGTATCGCTACTTCGTGCGACTTGGACTAGACAATCTTTAAAGCTGCCTCCCTGGGGATCAACGCTTTATCGGAGACTAGGAAGATCATTTTCCACAACGATTCGTCAAAATATGTTCACCAGCGAATTATCAGAAGCCGACGTATCGGCCCTGCGAGTGAACGGGGACAGATTGGCGAAAGATCTACACCATTCCTGTCAGTGGGGATTTGGTATTCGGTGGGGCGAGTAAGTATCATTTAAAGCAGTGTCAAAATCGATGGCAGAACCAAGGCTAAGTTTGGTCAAGTGAGTCAACAGATACCGGAATGCAGCGACTCGCATTATCAGCAGAAGACAAGAATGTACGAGATTGGTTTGTTCAGACCATGAAAGATCTCAAGTGTGATATTACTGTGGATGAGATGGGAAACATCTTCGCCGTTCGTCCCGGCAGAAGAAAGGATGTACCTGCGACTTTCATCGGAAGCCACCTTGATACACAGCCAACTGGAGGAAGATATGATGGAATATTGGGTGTACTTGCTGGCGTCGAGGCTCTCAAGCGCATGGATGAAATGGGCCTCGAGACAGAAGGAGGAGTGGGCGTGGTGAATTGGACCAAGTAAGAAACACATTCAACGGACTTCCCTTTACAAGTCCATCTCGTACTAACTATACATTCACAGCGAGGAAGGTGCTAGATTTCCCGTGAGCATGATATCTTCAGGAGTATGGGCAGAATGCATTGCTTTATCGAAGGCTCACGATCTCAAAGAAGTTCCAACGGTAGCATCTCTTCCTACGGCAGCGTCAGCACCGGAGACGATGAAGTCAGCATTGCAGAATATTGGTTATCTAGGCAAAGTGCCCTGTTCTTACAAGTCTAGTCCAATGGCAGCACACTTTGAACTACACATTGAACAAGGTCCTCATTTGGTATCCGCCGGTCAACAAGTCGGCGTGGTCACTGCAGTACAGGCCTATCGCTGGTTTCGCTTGAACGTCATAGGTCGTGATACACACACAGGTACAACTGCTTTCGAGCACCGTGCAGATGCCCTGTACGCCTTTGCGCGTATGATGGTTCGAGCTAGAGAAGTGGCCGCAGGAAAAGGATGCCTTGCTAGTGTTGGAATTATTGAAGCAAAGCCAGGCAGCGTGAACACGGTGCCAGGAGAAGTAAGCTTCAGCTTAGACATCCGGGGTCCAGAGACGGAACTCGTCGCTGAAGTCGAGAAAGAACTTCGCCGTGGTTTTGATGAAATTGCTGCAGCAGAAGGTGCAGGAATCGGCAAGCCTTGTCGTGTTGAGTGGACACTTGACTTTGATTCTCCAGCGGTGAAATTCCACGACGATTGTATTGAGTGTGTGCAGGAATCAGCTCATGCTGTTGTAGCAGATGCTCCAGTTGCAGACACAAAGTCACTCGTGCGTCCCATCATGAGTGGTGCTGGTCATGACAGCGTCTTTACTTCAAAGAGGGTTCCCACCAGTATGATATTTGTGCCCTGCAAGGACGGACTCAGTCACCACCCAGAGGAATTCTGCTCAGCAGATGACTGCGCTACTGGTGCATCCGTCATTTTGCAGGCTGTTGTGAGATATGACCGAAAGAGATTCGCCTAGGGCTGGCGTTAGATGACATGATATCAATCGAGATCACGAGTACAATCTGAATGATAGGAGTTTCTTGTGTGGTAATACGTTCTCTAGCTCATAGTGAGCCGATAGCTAGCTTTACGATGGAAATTACAATATGAAACCAAGGATTGCACTGATCATGAATTGCCATTTATACTAGCTACATCATTAAAGCCAGTGACATCGTTTGAACTTTTTTGATTCTTTTTTCCCGTATCCCCAAGCCTCAGAAACAAGGGGCCATTTTATTATGCGCCGAGAATCAGCCTGTTTCGAGACCACATTTCTGCGACCCTATTCCAGACCAAACCCTCCAGCAACATTAGTCCCTAGGATGACCGAGCAGTGGATGACAGGACGACCAAGGCCTCAACCCTTACTGGGGAGCGGCACCGCGGCCACGGCCGAAGCCACCACGGAAGGAGGGAGCGAACTCGCCGGGGGCACCACCCTCCTTGCCCTCCTCACGGCGGCGGTAGCCACCCTCACGAGGAGCACGGGGACGACGCTCACGGTCCTCACCGCCCATCATGCCGCGAGGGGGAGCGTGGGAGCGCTGCTGCTTGATGTGGGTGGCGGGGACAACCTCGGCGGGGAGGTGCAGCCACTCGCGCAGGTAGTCAAGACCCTCGGGGGTGAGGGTGTAGTAGTAGTACTGCCACGAGAACTGGGTCTTGATGTAGCCGCGGGAGTTCAGCGACTGGCAAGCCTTGATGACCTATACAGCAGACATATATTAGTGTCAAATCCTCATGAGGGAGCGCGATTCATGCAGGCGGTTCGTGCTTACATAGAGGTTCTTGGTGTCGATGTCACCGTGCTTGGGAAGGTTGAAGTCCTTCTTGGCCACGAGCACACCCTCTGCGAAAGAAAGTCAGTCAATTGTTCCGTTCCATCTCAATCCATTTCATGGCGACAGCATCTATAGCTCTTCGAGGATGATAGCGTCGACAAGGGTAGTGATACATACCGCGGAAGAGGTACTCGTGGATCTTCTTGCGGTCGTCCTTGGGGATAAGCCTGTCGCATTGTCAGTTTAATATCGCAAAAGAGAAATATTGGGCTCATTCTTACATTGTCGCGAGTTCCTGGCGCAATTCGGGGAATCGCTTTGACAACGCCAGAAAAAGATGGGTGATTTAAAGAATGGAGGAGAGTGGAGCTTCGATGAGAAAAGTGCGATATTCCTGTTCGGGACTCTCGCTAGGGTTGGGACCCTAATCTGTCACGTTACCGTCCAGACTCAGTCACATGACTCAGACCCATCTGTTTGTCACATGATATTGTCACATGACTGGAGCTCCGCCATCAGATCTTATCGATTGCCTGGCGGAGGATCATGATTGCCTGAGAGACCCATCACTAGCCATTTACATATTCCATCTCTGTTCGCGCATCAGATACAGAGATCACCACTACCTCACCATGGCGTCCCAAAATGTGAACGTTCTACTGTCATCCTTTCCTGGACTGTCATTGCCGGCGACTGTCTCATTTTCCTTGGCATCCTCCTCGGCCATTTCAGACTTGACCGACAAGGTCGCCTCATACCTTCCAAATTCGCTTTCCCTACAGTCACTCATCCTTACGACCACAAATAACAAGCAAATCACACCTTCTGCCGACCCTCTACAATCTCTAATCTCAACCCGCGATGGCGATATCGTATCTTCAACCATCCTTCCGGTCCGACTTTCTGTCCCCCTCTGCGGTGGTAAGGGTGGATTTGGGTCTCAGCTGCGTGCCGCCGGTGGTCGCATGTCGAGCAAACGCAAGCGCAACCAGGGTGACAACAATAGCTCCAGCCGCAACCTTGATGGCCGTCGCCTACGTACCGTCAATGAGGCTAAGGCCCTCGCTGAATATCTCGCCGTGAAGCCTGAGATGGACAAAAAAGAGAAAGAAGAACGACGCCGACGATGGGAGGCAGTTGTGGAAATGTCCGAGAAGCGCCAAGAGGAAATTAGGAATAACAATGGAAAACAAAAGATTGACGGGCAGTGGATGGAGGATAAGGAAGAGTCTATTGAGAAAGCCCATGAAGCGGTTTTACAGGCAATGAAGGATGGAGCATGGACCGATAACCTTAAAGATGTGATTCTCGGTGGCTCTAGCACAAGTGCTAGCGAAGGCAGTGGACACGCTACTTCCTCTAGCTCAGACGAAGAGGAAGATGAGCAAGGTCCATCATCCAGCTTAGCAGGACCTTCTGCTCCAGTTTCAAAGCCCGCACCCCGACGTTTCATTGGATTTGACGATGACGATGAGTTTATGAGTGATTCTGAGGAAGAGGAAGATGCCGAGCCCGAGGTCAAGGGCAAGGGCAAGGCTCGTGCTTAAGTGTATAAAAAGAAGACCCTAGCTTACGGGTTCATGTCGGCGTTTTTGCGTTATGTCAGCAAATAGTATCTCTAGGCGTCTGGATTTTCGTCAGGTTTCAGTGTAAATAGTGAGTCTTATAGTAAGTAACGTCGATATCGGAGAATTAATCAAGGAGTCATCGGTTGCTCCTGTCACACTTTTGCTTTCGCTAGACTTGAAGGTTGTTCACACATGTAGAAAATACATGAATACTGCGGTACAATACTAATAGAGGAACGCGGACTATTTAGCATGTCTATTAGAAACGATGCCCATATCCGATGACTGAATGCATCTTGATTGAAGGCTTAATCCCAAAATCTGTAACTAGTATGCTTTACTAGCACCATCAAAGATGATACTGGATCTCATCATGTATATATCATATATGTGATGATCACACTAGATGGCTCATACTTCCTTACATGGAATATATGGACAGTTCTTTCCTTTCCAAAGAAGGTTGTCTGCCCATTGCACTTTCCCCACAAGGTTATGGCTGTGAATATTGATGGCACCTTCCAAAGTTAATTACCAGATCGTACTTTCTTCAGCCAACGTAAACAACAACAAAGTAAACAAAGACATGCAACTATTCATGTATTCATTTGCCTCAGTGTCTGAGGCCCCTCCCAGCTCCCAACTTGGGAAATTGAATTCCCTATACGAAGGATTTTAGACGACCTTTTTGGTCGCACTCGCATGGGGTTCTCCAACCCAGGGAGGAGCATCCACAATAATGCTCTGTCCCGAGCGTGGGGCCCAGTCGAGGTTTTATCGCACATGCGCCATGACCTTTTCAGTATTAGCAGTCGGTCTTTCAGAATCGGTCACACAGCAACAGGCGGGTGCTCGTGAGAGCACAGGTGAGCTCTCACGAGAGTCAAATCACCAAGCCCAGCTAGCTGGGCCAGCTCAGGCTCCTTATAACCGCCATTTATATATATTTCACGATGCATAAATCATTATCCAAACTCACGTTATCAATCAAAGAGTTGTGATTATCACGAGCGGCCGGAATGTTCACATCCTGAATTGCATCAACTCGGCCAGGCTCAGGCGTGAACTAGTGTCCGGACACATTTTGGAAATCAATTTCCAAGCTTCGATGCGGCGACCACCATGGCATCCACCAGGAGAAATATTTATAGCTTACTGAGCAGGCCTTACTCAACCCTGGATAGAGAGGGTCGGTTAAAGCATGTCATTCGGTGTTGTTGGATCTTTGTGTTGTCGATTCACCCTGCTTTAAAATGTTTCAAAATTTCATAGCATGTCTTTTTTTCATTTTTATCATTATATAGCAATACTTTGGATTGTCCAGACTGTCAGACTTTCAACAGCATTCTCTGTGCATGTGATATCAAGAGAGCCGACCAGAACTTCAATACGGTCTATCTTTGAATGCGATTATTTCTGCACTGGCAACAGTCTGCAAGTCATCCTTGGTCAGGAGAGACTATAGGTCAACCCAAGTGGATATAGTTCTACACAAAGTCCAACAAGCTTCTCGACATGGTCGTCTGTTCTGCCTTTCATCTATCACGGATTACATGACGTTGACAATAAGATACCATGGCCGCCAGTGCTATGGAGAGAAAGGCTGAAGAATTGGTTGTTCACCTTCAAGAATCTGAGAATCGTGGAGGTCTCATACAACAAGAAAAGGGGACTCGGAATTTAAGAATGATTGAGCGTCTGTTCAGCGCTATTAGTATTTCATATCTATATGCAACACTTATACCAAGCTACGTAGCACAACTATATCGTAGCGAATGGTAATTTAATGAGCAGATGTTAGCTTCGACTAGTTCAATAGGAGTTCCACCATATCTTTAGATAATCCGAGAGTACAGAAGACTGTTCATTGAAATACTTCCAAGAGTAGCGCTCGGGACCTGATTGGCCGATGCTCCCAGAGCAGTCTATCCTTCCCAGGTCCATCGGGTACGCTGGGGTTCTGGTGCTTATCGATAAGCAGTTTCTCTGGCAGAAAATGGCAAAAGTCTCATCGCCGCGCGAACTTCACATTGACACATCCACCATGTCGGCCTGCTCTCGGGGCACGCTCTCTCGGGCCCTGAGATTCAGTTCGCTGCGAACGACATCGCAACTACCCTGCCGAGTAGCATTCACGATACCTACATTACGCAATACAGCCTCAATCGCAAACTCCATAACACGCTCTAGCCCGAACCCGCGCCGATGTTTTTCTACTACAAACTTTCAACAAGAAGCCGCTGCTGAGAAACTGACTGACGTTCTGCCTATCTGCTGTCCAGGATGTGGTGCTTTTTCGCAGACGGTGGAACCGGATGAGCCCGGCTATTATGGCGCGAGTCGCAAACAGAATCGCAAACTTCTTGCGTCTCGAAAGGAAACAATCGAAACTAGTAATAAAGGACTCGAAGCGGAAATGACGCCTCTTGTAAAAGATGAACTAGAAGATGAGAATACGGAAAGGGACGAACCAGTTGTTCCTCGACCTACTCAAGGTATTATCACCAAATGAATCCCCCCGATATCACGCCGCTAACCCATATCCAAAGAAGGCGCTCTTCTAGATGAGGCCGTAGATCCTGGCTCATCGCCATTAGAAGAACTCACTCGATCCTCCCATGTTTGCGATCGATGCCATGATCTTATCCACCATAATAAAGCTGTCGCTGCGCCCAAGCCGGACATTCTTGCCATACGGGACTACTTGAAAGAATCACCCTATAAAGACAACCGTGTCTATCATATTATTGACGCTGCAGACTTCCCCATGTCTCTCGTTCCACGAATCCATGCTGCCCTGGCGATCCAGGGCCAACGGTCATTAAATCGACGCGCAGCACACGAGAAATTCCTAGGTGGCCAAAAATTACCTACGCTCAGCTTCATCATTACACGCTCGGATTTACTAGCAGCAACGAAAGACCAGGTGGACTCGAAGATGGAATACGTCCGTGATCAACTCCGCGCGGCCCTTGGAAGGGCTGGACGAGATGTTCGCTTGGGTAATATTCATATGATCAGTGCGCATCGCGGGTGGTGGACAAAGCAGGTGAAGGAGGAAATCAGACAACATGGCGGAGGTATTTGGATTGTCGGAAAGGCAAATGTTGGGAAGAGCAGCTTCATTGAGGCCTGCTTCCCTAAGGACCAACGAAACATTGAAAACATGGCGGAATGGATTGAAGAGCAACGGCAGAGAACTGAGATTCCCAATCAACGTCAGGCATATATGCATGATCCGAACAGTCTTTTGCCTCCAGCGCCTCGCGAAGACCAGTTCCCCGTTCTTCCCATCGTGTCTTCTATGCCGGGGACAACAGTCTCCCCAATTCGCATTCCTTTTGGTCGTGGAAAAGGTGAGGTCATAGATCTGCCAGGCATGGAGCGTGGTCAGCTTGAAGACTTTGTTCGAGATGAACATAAACGAGATTTGATCATGACCAAGCGTATCAAGCCTGAGCGCTGCACCGTCAAGCCTGGACAATCACTACTGCTGGGTGGCGGTCTCGTACGGATCACTGCTGTAAACCCGGCAGATACAATTCTTGCCGCCTGCTTTGTGCCTATTGAAACCCATCTGACCAAAACCGAGAAGGCAATCGAGATGCAAGCCGAGAAACGGGCGTACCCAGGTACTGTCTTGATGAATGAAGGAACTTGCGACACAATAAAATCGGCTGGCAAATTCGATCTGAAGTGGGATATTACCCACTCGCATCTGCCTACATCAGTTGCGAAGGCAGTGAAAGATCGCAAGGTCCCCATTCCTCAGTTGCCATACCGTGTCATGTCTGCCGATATCCTCGTGGAAGGCTGTGGCTGGATCGAAGTCAGCGTGCAGGTTCGCGCTAGACGAAATACCGAAGACCCTCCAGATTATCCTCAAATCGAAGTCTTCACCCCCAAGGGCAAACATATTGGAACTCGCCCACCAATCGAATGTTGGAACTTCATTGCAGAGAAGCTCAAAGCAGACCGACGCAAAAGACCGCGCATGAGGTATCGCTATAGTTAAGCCTTATTCGCGAATCTTGGAAGAACTGTATACTACAAACCAGCATAGCGACGGGTGTTTTATTGTTGATATATATTTTGAACAGCAAATAAATCTCCATTACACTTATTTTTTTCTATAAACAGTATTCCAATCGAGGGTGGTTATATGCCGGCCTGGCGGTCCCCACCGCAGTGGAGAACTTCCATTTGTACACCACACTTCTCCATTTCTCTCTTTCACCCCTGGAGATTTCTCGTGTAGAATACCAGATTTACACCTTAGAGAAGTCGCACGATAATAGCTCAGTGACTTTTTCTACTCTTCTGCTCACTCTCTTGTTCACCCTGGAAGAGTCAGAGGGATCACACTGGACAAATTGCGTCACCGCTCCTTTTGACACGCAACTACACGATCACACATTCGAACAGCAGCAAAGAGAAGAGAAAACTGATTCAATCTTTTCATGCAGGATGTTGTCCTCTCGCGCACTCAACAATGTTCAGCAACTGGATCTTCCTTTCCGTTTTAGCCCGACACCCGATTATGATCCTCAGACCAACCCCCAAGGTCTCATATCATTCGGCATGGCAGAGAATGTGAGGATATCACTATCAAAATGAGCCGAAACTTTACTGACTGTCAATCAGAGACCTATGAGATCTGATATTGTAAAATATATCAACGAGAAGGTAGACCAATGCCTAGTCTTACATGCCCATTCATGCTTTCTGTCTCTCAGTCAAATCTAATGCAATCCTAGGTCACATTCACTCTCGACTCTATCAGCTACCGATCGAGCGCCAGTATAAATGCTCGACTTCCAGGCGCTGCAGCTGCTCATCTGGACAGGGTCTTGAGCCCATACTCATCTATCAATCCAGAGCATATTGTCGTCGCGGATTCCCCCACATCTCTAGGGAACATGCTCGGATTCAACCTTGCAGAGCGTGGAGATGGCATTCTCGTCAATCGTCCCGTTTATGGCAGATTTGAACTAGATTACGGCGTTGAAGCTGGCGTGGAGATTGTCTACGCCGATACCGAAACAGAGGAGGCTTTCACTCCAAATGCAGTGGCTAAATACGAGCAAGCTCTACTTGAAGCTGAACAGCGAGGCATCAAAATCCGTGCTGTACTTTTAGTCAACCCGCACAATCCAGTCGGTATGTTTCTGTCGTTATGGACCTGATACTCTTGGGAGATTCAGTATACTAATTCGAACTGAACTAGGCCGCTGTTATCCCGCTGATACGTTAAGACACATTGCAAGATTCTGCGATAGAAACAATCTTCATCTCATTAGTGATGAAGTATATGCCTCTTGTGTCTTTGATTCAGGAGACCCTAATGCTATACCATTTACGTCGATTCTGTCATTGGATCTGCAAGGCTTGATCGATCCAAATCTTGTCCATATTTTGTATGGCTTCAGCAAGGTGAGTGAAATAATTACCAGGATAATCTATGAATTCCAACTCAATTATTTCGATCTAGGACTTTGCTTCTGGGGGCTTGCATCTAGGGTTTCTAGTCACCGCAAATGAACAGCTTCGAAAGGCATGCAAAATGGTTACGTGAGTCTTACCCTACTTTCAAGTACAGGCCGTCAGTCTCTTAATGCCTGAACAAATTGAAAAACAATTCAGGTGGCACTAAATTTTTCTGTCAAATTTAGACGACTTCACGGTCCATCTCAAGCTGCAATTACAATCGGAACGGCTATTCTAGAAGATCAGGAATTTGTGGAAAGTTTCAGGGCCAAATCCCGAGCTAGTCTAGCTGCAGGTTATCGACTTGCTACTTCAACTCTGGAGCGCGAAAATATCAACTACGTGAAGAGAGGGTGAGTGAAATTTCGTATGAGAATTCCTGTCTACAAGTTTTAACCGGATGAAAAGCAATGCGGGTTTCTTCATCTATATCGACTTGTCACCTTTTCTCCCCAAGGACCATCGCTCTGTTCAGGAACGCGAATTCGATTTAGCGCAGAAGCTTTTGGATGCAGGCGTTTTCTTGCATCCCGGGGAAGAGCACTCGAAGGCCGAAGGCTGGTTTAGGTTGGTATTTTCAAACGATGAGCCCGCGCTCAAAGAAGGATTGAGAAGGTAAGACTATTGAATTATATTCTCACTCCTCCAAAACCAGAGGCTGACATGCAGTTTGTTGTGTAGGATGATCCATGTCCTGAAGCCACAATCTGTATAGCTGTTTACTTTCCGAGTGGCCACCCTAAATTTAGCGATTTGAAAGTCACAGGTTAGCTAAAGAGAGGCGCCTGTTTCCTCTACGAATTGTAGCTGTCCAGAGAGATTTAGATTGCACCTGAATCCCTTGAAAAAGGCTTACCTTTATTTTTGTTTTTATGTGTATATTCATTTTTTATTCATTTTTTATGCTTCCATTGTATATGAGCTTACACAACGAAAGGAATTCCGTTTATGTTGGTTTCTCTGCAGTAGGGACCCTGATACAAGTTCACCAAGATGATCTCCAATGCTGGATCTTAATTTAACTTGAACATCTACTGTGGATACTTTGATTGTAGAAATCCAAATTTGGAACATACGCACGGATGGGCCAGAACTCAAGTGTTGTACCAATCGGATAATTCGTATCTTTTTTTTTGACTAGAGTGCATACGTATGCATTAGTTAGTTAGCGGGCTTTTCCCTCATCTCAGGCAGCAATCGAAATTTTGAAACGATTTTGATTGGAATGAACACAGCGCAAGCTGCAAGCTTTGGCCATCTAATGCAAATATTCTTTTTTTTTTCCTGGTGATTGTTGTCTCCATATTGTGTGTACTAAATGGTGAACTTGCGACGTGCGAACGAACTGGTTTAGTTTAGTATGTACTATGTAGTAGTTATACATAAGACTGTCAAACTGCATCGCCGCCATACCAAGTCAGGCATTTTTCCGGACTACTCCGGAGTGGCGAGCAAATCGGTACTAGCAAAATTTCCATTTAAGACACTTAATGCAAGATACTGTGAATTTTCTTTTTTTTTTTTTTCTTTTCTTTTTCTCTCTCTCCCCTCTTGTTCAAACTCACTCAACTATCTTTTCACAGACATGAATGTTGATATTAAAAGCCCCGCACGCTGCTCGGTTTCTCGTCAACAAAAAGCGCGTTGCCTTAGAAAGGAATACCCAGCGATACAAAGACCCAAATATCGGAACAATCTCGTTCGGTCGGCATGAAATCTCGAATATTAAAGAGTTTCACATCGTAACTGGTCTCTTCACTCACCCGAGTTACAATTTCATTAATCCATATCATCGCCTCCACCGTATCCGAACACAATAATAGCTTTTGTCATACATCACGAGATGAGCAATCGCTTTAATGGCATTTGCACATTCTTTTGGATCGCGGCTTCGAGTATACTTGGTTTTCTGATCCTCTTCAATGTCTCTAGCGGAGCCTCATCGCACCAAAATGAAACAGTTATACATGCATCGCAATATTGGAAGGCCGGCTTGGACGCAACTGCACAAAATAATATCACTGTCGCAATAGCGACTACAGTTCTACATCCCGGGCCGAGTCTTACAACCTGGCTTGACTATCACCTCCGTTGGGTACAGCATGTAGTGATATACATGGACGACCCGAATGAGCTCCCGGTATTCGAGCAGCTATGCGAAAACAGGCCCGTCACACTTTTAAAAGGATCGCAAGTTGAGCCTAAAATGACACCAGAAAGTCGTCTCATTCGACGTCAAATGGCCAACATGAGACATGCAATTGGTCTTTTGAGAGAAGCTGGCTACACATGGCTCCTTCATATTGATCTGGATGAGTTGCTCCATGGGTCCTTGGTAGATTCGCATGCCTGGACTAGGGATCCCAAGGTAGGACTCGTGACATTCACGAATCACGAAGCGATTCCTGTCGAGTTCGAGACCTCTTCTCCATTCACAGACTGCGTATACTTTTGGGTTAACGGGGTGGATCGCAATTCTAAATTCTTAGCGTACGGAAATGGCAAAAGCGCAGTTCGACTCGGTCCTGGCGTTGAGCCAAGAGGTGCTCATTCATTTTCTGGTTATAATGGCCGCGCGTTGATACCTTCAGGTGAAGAGGCGATGATATTACACTATCCATATCCTTCATACGGGAATTGGCTTCGCAAGTTCAACTTTTACAGCCAGTTCTCTGACCATTGGTTTGGTGACCGTCAGGCACCAAAAATCTTGAACTTTATGTTACAGTCGCGGGATGCAGTCCAGGGGGCACATAAAACAGGTGACTGGGCAAGTACCAGGGCTTTCTTCTCTAAACGAGTCCTGGATCCTGCATCGATCAAAGAAGCCCTTTCCGAGGGCAAGATACGTCAATACGTGCCCTTTGCTGATCTTCAAATGAACCGATGAGCTCTTCCACCGTGAAAGATATAGAATATTCTGTACAATAAGCTTTCAATATTCCATGTCGATCCTCCTTTTTATTTTACTCTATGCTTTGGCGGTGGAACCCCGGTCGATGAACCTGTTGTATTCCACTGGCTCTCGAGGCTCTTGAAGGAATGTTATTCCGTACCATATTATCTCGGGCTATCCACAAAGTACAACCTTGATTTCTCAGGTCTTTGGACCATATACTGGGCGTTTATATTGATTTCTAGTGAGTATTATTCGTTTCAATAAGGCATAATTCGGTATAGTTCCTAGTAATCAGTTACTAGGCTTTGAAATACGCATACATGATTGTCATAAATGATTTCGGTTTACGAGCTTTGAACGTACAAATCCTAGATCATGATTGGTATTACTCGCGTGCGGGCTTAAAGCCACATCTAAACCGAAGCAAAGAGCCAGTCGGTGTTTTCGAAGCTTCAACTCTTTGAGCCTAACGTCATATTCCCCACTCAGTCGTCCATCGATCACTCATACTAGATATACCGGTGTTTGATCCTAGCTGGCGGGATTTGAGAAATGTCCCAGAGGCGGGGTTTTGTGACACTCAAAAGTGGAGGCAGCTTGAGAACGAAACTTCGAGTCTGCAGCAGTATTCCCTGGATCACAGATACATAAATCAAAAGTACCCTCGTCTCTCCACTCTAACCCCTCACAAACGACTCACTCGAAGTTCAAGTTCACATCAATCTCACTTGCCCCTAGCTGGAGTATAGTATTGCTGAGAACGTCATGACTATATCGTCAAATCCCTCTTCCTCGCTGGCATCGGCAGCCGTGCCAGCCTTTAAATGTCCAAAAGGCACCAAAATGCATATTCTTGATTTGGGTTCACTCGAAGCAGATGAGTCATGGTTAGCCAACACTTGTGGATGAATCATATATACGGTCTTACTAGAAAATTAGGATATTTCGCGGTGCAAACACTAGCAAATTGAGCAACCTGAATCCAACGAATAAAAGACGTGAGCTAGTCCTTATTTCAGCTCTTATCGAACACCCTGATGCCGGCCTGATCCTGTATGATGTAGGTTGTGCAGAGGATCTCGAAGTGGTTCGTCATGTGTTCTTCCTAGAGCATTCTAAGCTTTTCTAACTACGCTTCTAGGCCTGGCCGGCTCCAGTGACCGATGTTTTCCCACGAGTCAAATATTCTGACGAGCAGAAGCTTCCAAATGCAATCAAATCCACTGGAAATGATATCAAAGACGTTAAGGCAGTGATTATAAGTCATCTTCATCTTGATCATGCGGGAGGACTTGAACATTTTGTTGGTACTGATATACCGATCTATGTCCATGAAGAAGAGTTCAAACATGCCTGCTGGGCGGTCGCGGCAAAAGCAGATCTAGGTGTTTATCAAGGCCATTACATGCTTCTGGAAAAGCTGAACTGGCAGACTTTTACAGAGTCCCAGCTAGAGCTCTATCAGGGTATCACCCTCCACCACACACCGGGTCACGCACCAGGATTATGCATGATGCAAGTTAACCTTGATCATGATGGCACCTTTATCTGGACCACGGATCAATACCATGTTGCGGAGAACTATGAGCTCGGTCATCCACATGGGGGTCTCGCAAGAGATCACAATGCATGGTATCGCAGTCTGAATATGACTCGAAGACTACAGAGGCTGTTCAATGCTAGACTTATATATGGCCATGACAAGCCAACAACTCTAAAGCTTCTAGAAGAGAAGAAGTTCTTTGAGTGAATGGGTGTTATTTCGAATTCGCGTTACCAGGCATAATATCATTGACTAGCTCTTATAGCTTTAACTAGTTATTATTCACTCAACGTACTTCTTCACTATCGTTGGGACCACTAGCTTCAATCGTGCTAGATTTTGAATCGTCTCGAAGGATGTTTCGAAGGAATCAGCAGTTCCAAAGAAGCCCATTTTTCGAGCTTTTCGCATGCTCAGAGAAAGTGGCCAGTCCCCGAGAACAGCAGAATCCGTCATGCCGAAAATTTGTGGACGTTTCTGCTCGTCAAATGGATCAAGTTCAAGCCCATAACGTACTGAAAGCTCCCTCCAAGCTTGTTGGACCTTTTCATCTTCGGACCATTCAAGAAGACTGAATGTAGAACGAGTTATTCCCCTAGGCCCATATCTACTCAATGCATTAGTCTATGCAAATTTGAAGTGCTCGAACATCCATACCCTCTAGGAGTATCTACATGCCGACATGTAGTGATCCGATATTTTGACATATCTGTATCCGGTGGATTCCATGTAGTACCGTACCAACTAGCAAGATACGGCCAAAAGCGTCCCCATGTAAAAGACTGGCCGTCTTGTATATTGAATGCTTCATTGGCTGCCTGATCAGTTAAAACAGCCCACTCCTCAAAATGCGCATTGAGAAAAGCCGTGCTTTGACAGAATTCGCGATCCCATGCAGCATAGTCTCCGGGAAAATCCAGGGATCTGTGTAAATAGCTTTGGACAGCCCCGTAGATGGCGAGCCCGATCAGAAAATTGAGTGCGCTGTCACGGACAGCACCAATGATATATGATGGGCGAACCACATTCCATGCAGTACCTGTTTCCTCACAGAACTTCTTCAAGGCATCTTCTTGTGGATAATAGAAGTTTGCTTCTAGTGATATTCTTGGGTCAGTTTCAAACGAAGGGTTGGTGGCTGGTCCCATGTGGAAGCCATAATTCTTAGCTCCTGTCTGAAGCAAAAACCGCCTGGGCTGTAGTCTTGCCAGCCTGAGTCCATAGAGAAAATTTGTAAGGAGCTTGGCTGGTTGAAGTTAGTCAACTCATGTCATTGCATCTTGCTCCTTATACATACAATTCAACTCAGCTAATGCACTGGCATCAGACCACATTCCCAAAACACTACCCTTTTGCTCAGTTTGCATGTAGGAGAAAAAGAAGACATGATCACTATTGAGCAAAAAACTGTCAAATGGAATCGGTGTTGACGATAGAGAACTGCTTGAGAACTCACATTGTTTGCACTTCATCAACAAGTCGCTGTGCAATTTCCGCAGGCTCGGAAAGAAAATCGACTGCGATATGCTTGACGCAACCCGAGCCCTCTCCTAGATCTTCAAAGAAGTTTTCCGGAGGCTCTCTTCTAGACAAGCAGTAGATTTGGCTCCAGCACTTGGGATTAGCAGCCAGGACACGGACAAGATGGTACCCTGAGATGCCATTTGCACCAGTCACCAACGCTGTCAAATTTGTGGTGTCTGGCTCATCTGGAATTCTAGGCAATCCATAAAGTGAGCCTTCGGAATACACAACGTTGCTGGTGGTCATCTTTGCTGAAGGGCTCAAGAATACTATCTAGCATCCATGAAACGAGCGAGATAGTCGCAATGTTAGATGATGGCCCCATTACTACTGGGTAATGACACAGATGGCTTATAAGCCATCTGTCCCCGCACTTCCCATCGTAGATGGCTTGGGTCTCTCGAATATTTGTCTAGTGTCTCGGTCTTTTTCTCCTGTCCATGCACCTCTGCGGGGATGGTGCAACTAAATCTGGATCGCATGACAGGGATAATTGTTTAATTACATACACGAGCATGTTACATACTAGTGCTTACACTTTCGTATGTAAATCAATTTTAATTCAAATGGAGATTTACTACGTAGTAACTGCAGTGGTATATGTGACCCTAAGAACGGATTGGAGAACTATAAAACTGCAGCAGATTGCTTACATTAAATGGCCAATCATATTGCTGAACCTCTTTCATACCGTCGTTTAAGTATTCGAGAATGGACCGTCGATATTCTCTTAAATTGTTCATTTCAGATCTGGCTGTTACGGCAGCTGAACAAAAGATGGCCAACCCCGCCAAACAAGTCCCAGGTGTTCAAAAATTATCACCGATTTTCTTACCGAATTCTTGCTGGATGAATCGCAGATGGCAGGCTGGGCTCATAGAATCAATCGAAGTTGGGTCGTGCGAGCCGATTGAATCTGCGAAAATAGAATGGTAGAAGCTGTAACCAAACAACCATGAACTAACTGTCTTATGGCAAGAATATTTTGTAAACTTAAGTCGCATTTTTTTTTCCGACGGCTTGATCTCTTTACCTGTAACAATTCGCTGATCGATTAACTACTAAACTTTGAACTGGCTCCGTGATAATGGAACCGGAATAAGCACACTCTTGACCAGCACCTTCTCTCTTAGTAATGTGTAAAACCTTCGACATATACCTATCAGCAGAGATGCCAAGCTCATGCCGAATCCTGCGCGCAAAAAGAGCCAAGGAACAATGACACCGATGATGGTGAAGGTCACTGGTGCCTCCCTCTTCTTGCTGACCGTTCAATGTATTTCGTGAACCACTCCCATCAATCAAGTCCGAATTCGAGATGCTCATTCTTTGCACAAATCCAACCAGTTGGTTCAGAATGTTGAATTCCAACTTCAGTTTCACACTGTATATGAATGCCTTCACTGCTGTTTGCGATGCATATCTGCCCACAAATTGGAGCACTATAATGCAGGTGTCCAGCGCTATCACGATGACGCTAATGACTATGAGATTTCGAAGGAGTTTCCTGCCGGTATTGCCGTGTAATTCGCTGATGGGGTCCTCGGAACGAAGCATCTTGTATGTCTTGTACACGTAGATACTCGAGATGATGACCTCTTGAACGAAGAACATTGAAACCTCAAATCTTTCATACACCGCGTATGGTACAGAGAAACGGGCGTATAGAGGAGAGTTGGCTCCATAGCATAGGACTGTGGTCGGAATATGCAATACAATGGCATCTATTATGATCATGCCTAAGACCAGTTTGAGGATGATGTGGCTCCGGACGATCAAATGAAGGCGAGAGTACAGGACCAGCGACTGCCCTGTAACCATCATACACCAGCCAAGAACAATTAATGTGACGTAAAAGTATGGGATAGACTTTGCAAGGTTGAAATCCTTGAGGATGAATCCGATGCAATAGACGGCAATGCCCCATGTTGCGACAAAGAAGCTCCAGAAATAGAGGCCATTTCGTCGTTTAAAAGTCAAGAAAAGAGTACTTGTTAGCTCGACTACATTGTAGAGAGCAACTGACAGGAAAGAGCAGACGACATAGGTGACCGGAAGGGGGAGCTCAGAGTTGAAAGTACTGCCAGTGTCATTGACGGACATATTACAAGGGGTTTGTTATGCATGTTAGAAAATAAGGCACAGCATGAGAACTGCTTCGGTCTTCAGTGATGATGAGGGTAACTACCGGCAATACGATAACTATTGGTACTGATGAGTCATGGAAGAAGCTTAATTTTCAGGTCCTATGGTTGAACCATACACCACGGATTAATAACTACTAAACTTTAGTATTCCTCTTCTTTTCATTCGCCAGTTGACAGCGACAATATCCACATCCATGTCCGTAATATTGCTAATATTCAATAAATATCAACTACCTGCTAGCACTCTCTCGAATGGATTGGAACTTGTGTACTTGATCTCTGGGTGACGCTAAAGATGCTATCTAAATGAATGTATATTAAGGCTCCTTTCCTACACTATCAAGTTACCGCTAACAGTCGAATTCCTTTTCCATTTGCATTGCGGGTCACAATGTCGGACTCCGAAGAATCATCTTTATCTCCAAGAACCGTGAAGCCGGACTTTCGTCCTTATCAACAAGGACAACCCCAAAGAGTTTATAAACTGAGTGGTTGTCACGGGATCAGTGACAAAGAGATCTTTGATATCGGAGCGGTGTGGCATAGTACCTGCTTCGCTGGATAAAACAGATCCTGTATCACCTCAGCATTGTAGATATCTTGCTCCCTGTATAAAAGGACTATGTGATGAAGAAACTGAATGACTTTGTTTGTATAGTTAGGATTTTTTTGAATTTTTAAAAAAATTAGTCTCTGTATTTTACTAGTGATTAAATCAATTTGTTTTTAAAGAATTAAGATCAGGTTTATTCTCAGCAAGATATTGTCTGTAAACTGTTATTGTCAAATTTGAAGAAAAAAGTAAATATATGGCCGATACAGTACAAATATAGTATTGTTCTGTTTTGACAGTATCGGTGGTTAAGGTAAATTTAACGGCAAGATTATATAGTATATATGACCCTATATTGGGTTCTGGTCTGTTACAGTATTCTCCTTCTTTCCATAAAGGTATAAAATATTCAATCTGATATAGAATTACTTTTTGCCAATCTTTTTGGTAAAGTCTGATTTGTGGCCGAAATACTACCGTATTGGACCTCAAACCTATCCAAAACGCTATATAGACTCCGTATAGTTTGTCTATTTTACTAATACCCAATATTTTTGTGCTTTATATATATTTCCTGTAACGCAGCAGAACCCGATATAGAATCGTGATTCACAATCCTCCACCTTCTCTCTTCCTACCAATCCTACCAATCCTGCCGAGCCTCTTCCTAGAGCTCTCTCGACAATTCTGTCCCACAAATCCTGCCGAGCCTTTCTTCCCACTAACCTTCCAGAAGGGAGTTTAGAACCATTGCTCACAGCGGCACAAAGCGGCTCGACGTCGTCCCTTCTCCGAACATGGGGTGTAATCGCCATCCAAAACCCTGAACATAAAGACCCGGTTGCGGAACTGGCAGGTGACCAGGACTTCATCCGCAAGGCACTCTTGTTCCTGGTATTTTGTCCAGATTTGCGTCGTCTCAATAATCTTTCGAGGCAATATGACCAGCAACCTGCTCGGGCACTAGAGAACATGGATATGTTCATCATGAGCACCCTTGATGCAGCGATAGCGGGACAGAACGTGAAAATGGCCGCTGAATCACTCGGGTTCGGGATTTGCTATGTCGGTGCACTCCGGAACAACGCCGCGCAGATGTGTGAACTGCTCAATCTGCCACCTTTGACATGGGGTGTGTTTGAGATGGCGATTGGGTATCCAAATACCGAGCGTAACCTCTCCGGCAAGCAAACTAAGCCACGCTTGCCGATGCAAGAAGTTCTTCATATGGAACGGTGGAGCGAAGAGGTCAAAAAGTTAATGTTGCGTCTTACAATAAGTCGCTTGGAAAGTTTTACTTCGAGGAATTGAAACTTGGCCGGAAGGGCTGGGGCGAGTTTGTGGCGGGTAAAATGGCTTCTTCCAAACAAGATGGGAGAGAATTCGGGCGGTTCTAGAGGAACAAGGGTTCAAGTTTGAATGATGTATGTGCATTGGCCATGCAGCTCATGGCGAGAAAGGAACCATTTTAGCCTCGGCTCTTTTGTACAATAAAAGCATACTGCATTGTTTGTCCGGTTATCATGAGCGATACATATGAACTATTACAAGTAGTATGTTTATGGTGCATGTGGATAGACTGACGTGTACAACAGCGACGCCACTGCTGTTCAGCTGAGCCATCCATGGAGGATAGCATAGATTCTGGACTTCAATACAAGTTTGTATTCTGATTAGGTGTCAAGCATATCGGGGTGAGACGCATCGTGGTAGTAGTATAAATACCAGTATACAAGTAGATTCCAAATGTTGTCAGTCGTCGCACAATCCAACCCTTTAGCTTCAATCTCTCGGTACA